>Ga0308411_10000477_pt1 | contig 26570 bp, 25 predicted proteins | sample HotsprottomLayer_2_FD_203530 | JGI IMG/M metagenome (GOLD analysis project Ga0308411, IMG submission 203530) | Hot spring phototrophic mat microbial communities from Octopus Spring, Yellowstone National Park, Wyoming, United States -... | ecosystem: Environmental > Aquatic > Thermal springs >... | reverse complement strand
GAAACAGTTTTGACTTATTTGCATGCAGGAGGAAAATTTAGTGATAAAGTTTATAAAGTTTCAGGAGGACTGCATGGTGTTGGTATTTCTGTTGTTAATGCCTTAAGCAAATATTTAAAAGCAATTATTTATAGGGATGGATTTGAATGGGTCCAAGAGTACGAAAAAGGTGTTCCTAAATATCCAGTTAAAAAATTAAAGCCTTCTAAAAAAAATGGTACAACAATAATATTTGAACCTGATAATAAAATATTTGAAAAAATTGAATTTGATAGAGATTTAATTTTAGATTATTTAAGACATCAAGCCTACTTAACTCCAAAATTAAGAATAAATTTTTTTGACAAAAGAAAAGATAGTGATTTTTATTATTCTTTCTATTTTGAGGGAGGTATAAAAAGTTTTTTACAGCATATATTAAAAAATAAAAAACTAGTTAATAATCACTCTATATATTTAGAATATGAAGGAGAAGAAAAAAAATTTGAAATTGCATTTAACTATACAGAATTACCAGAAACAAAAGAACTTGCCTTTACAAATAATATTTTAAATCCTGAAGGAGGAACTCATTTAATTGGAGCAAGAAATGCCTTGGTTAGAGTATTTAATGATTTTGCTAAAGAACTAAATCTTTTAAAAAATAACAAAAACCTTATTTCTGAAGATATAAGAGGAGGGTTGTATTTAATAATTTCTTTAAAAATGAAAGATCCTCAGTTTGAAGGACAAACAAAAGCAAAATTAGGAAATCCTGAAGTTAGAAGTTTTGTGGAAAATAATTTATTTAATTTGCTAAAAGAATATTTTGGTAAAAATCCTGAGGAAGTAAAAAATATCTTACAAAGATTATTAATTAATCTAGAAGCAAGAGAAGCAGAAAAAAGTGCTAAAGAAGCTGTTTTTAAAAAAAGAATTTCTATTTCTACGGCATTATCTGGTAAATTAGCAGATTGTTCCTCAAAAGATTTTTCTAAAAGAGAACTATTTATAGTTGAAGGAGATAGTGCTGGTGGTTCTGCTAAGCAGGGTAGAAATAGAATTTTTCAGGCAATTTTACCATTGAGAGGGAAAATTTTAAATGTTGAGAAAGCTAATTTAACAAAAATGCTAAAATCAAAAGAAATTAAAGATCTTATTATCGCTCTTGGTACAGGAATAGGTAAAGATTTTAATTTAGAAAATTTAAGATATTCAAAAATAATTATAGCTTGTGATGCAGATAGTGATGGCAATCATATTCGTACACTTCTTCTTACATTATTTTATCGTTATTTTCGACCATTAATTGAACAAGGTTTTGTTTATGTTGCACAGCCACCTCTTTATAAAATTATTCAAGGAAAAGAAATTTACTATGTTTATACCGATGAAGAGAAAGATAGTATAATAAAAAAACTTTCAAAGAATAAAAAAGAAATTGAAGTACAAAGATATAAAGGATTGGGAGAAATGAATCCCGAAGAGCTTTGGGGAACAACAATGAATCCCGAAAAAAGAGTATTAAAAAAAATTAATATTAAAGATGCTGAAGAAGCGGATAAACTTTTTTCTATATTAATGGGAACAGAAGTCGAACCAAGAAGAAGATTTATAGAGGTTAATGCTACAGAAGTTAAAAACCTTGATATTTAATAATTATTTTTTTATTTTATCATTAATTCTTAGTACTGTGTTTTTCTATTTATCTTTTTTTAATTTCTATTTCTATTTTCTTTTTTTTCTATTTCTATTTTTCTCAAATTTTTATTATTTAAGAGGTTTAGAAATTTTTTTTAGTTCTTTTATAAGCCCACTTCCTTTTTATTTTTTTCCTTTTATCTTTAATCTTAATTTAGGAAATATATTATTTTTTTCTTGTTTACTATGGTTAGTATATTATTTTTTGCTTATTAAGTTTAAAAATTACAGCTACCCTTATCTTTATTTTTTTATAACTTTAAACTTTTATGGTTTATTTGATTATATTAATTTTTTCATCACCATAATTTTATACATACTTTTTGTTTTTATTCTATTTTATTTTCTTATAAAAGAAAATTTTACAAGTTCTTTAATAAAGACAATTTTTCTTTCTGAGATTTTTTGGTTAAGTTATTTTTTCCCGCTTAATTTTTATTGGACAACATGTTTTTTGCTTTTAATTTTTTATTATCTTTTTATAAACAAAAATATATTATTAGAGGATTTGTAATTTATCTAAAATTATGGTATAATTAAAATAATGATTGATAAATTTCATTCCCAACTTATACCATATGTTATTGAAAAAACTCAATATGGTGAAAGAGCTTATGATATATATTCTAGATTATTAAAAGATAGAATAATTATTTTAGGTACTCCAATAAATGACCAGGTGGCTAATATAATTATTGCTCAGCTTTTATTTCTTGATCATGAAAATCCAGAAAAAGATATATATCTTTATATAAACTCTCCAGGTGGTGTAGTTACTTCTGCCTTAGCTATTTATGATACAATGCAATTTGTAAAAGCAGATGTTGTTACTATTGGATTAGGAATGGTGGCTTCTGCTGCCTCTTTACTTTTAGCCGCTGGAACTAAAGGAAAAAGAATGGCTTTGCCAAATACAGAAATTATGTTGCATCAAGTAATGGGACAAGCAGAAGGACAAGCAGCTGATATTGAAATTACAGCAAAGCAAATTTTAAAAATAAAAGCAAAAATAAACTCTATATTATCAAAACATACTGGCCAACCACTTGAAAAAATAGAAAAAGATACCGATAGAGATTTTTATTTAAGTGCTGAGGAAGCAAAAGACTACGGTATTATAGATAAAATAATAATTTACGAAAAAGATAAAATAAAAAATGAAAATAAAAAATCTTAGAAATATTTCTTCTATAAATTTATATTTGATAATTCCCGCTTTAAGTGTTGTATCTTTATTTTTCTCTTTGTATTTATTGAATTATAAAAATTATAATGCTCAAGCAAATTTAGGTGGTAATTTAAATAAAAACTATGTCTACAAAAATGATATTTTAGAAACAAGCAATAAAGTTAATATTGATGATATTGAAAAAAACGAAAATTATTTAAATACAGATGAAGATATTGATGAAAAAACAGAATATATAGAAAGAAATAATTTAGAAATAAACCAAGTAATTTTTAAAAATAAAACAACAAATTATAAAAAAGAAACAAATAAAAAAATTAATAAAAATTTGGAAAATAATAAATCAAGCAATGAAATTCTAAAACAAGATAATCAAGCTTATTTGCTTGCAAACATTTTACCCCTTTTAATTAACAAGAATAATATAAATCAAAACAATAATTCTGATAATATTAAAAGTAATCAAAATAATAATAACCAAGATAACCGAAATAATAATTTTCAAAATAATTCTAATTCACAAAACAACAATCAAAGCCTAAATAGCAATTTCAATTCTCAAAACAGAAATAACAACAATCAAAGAAATAGTAGTCAAAACAACAACCAAAACAATAACCAGATAAATAATCAAAATACTAACCAAAACAACAATAATAACCAAAATGATTCAAATAACAATAATGAAGATAATGAAGAAAATGATCTTAATTTAAATAATGCCTCAAACACTAATAAAATTTTAATATCAGAAATTTTAATCGATGGAGGAAATAGAAATGATGAATTTATAGAGCTTTATAATCCAAATCATTTTCCCATTGATTTAACAGGTTGGAAGTTAATAAAATTTAATAAAAATGGTAGCTCTACTACATTAATAAGTTCAAGAACAAGAAATAATTTTAATGGAAAAATAATTCAACCTTTTTCTTATTTTTTAATCGCAAATTCAGATGGTAGATTTAATAGGTTAGCTGATATAACTTATTCAAGTAGTTATCAATTAGCAAAAGATAATGCTATTGTCTTAATAAATAATCAAAATCAAGTTGTAGATAAAGTAGGATGGGGTAATATTTCGGGTAATATTTCTGTATTTGAGACACAAGCTGCTCAAAATCCTCAAGAAAATCAATCTTTGGTTAGAAAAGCAGGGGAAAGTTCAACTTTAGAATCTTTAAATAATATAGAAAGAAATTTTGGTAATTCTTATGATAGTGATAATAATCAATTTGATTTTCTTATATCAAATCAACCTGAACCACAAAATTCTTCAAATTCTCAAGAAATACCTCCAGCAGCATTCACTTTGATAAATTATTCAGAGGAAAATAATGTTTTTAATTTTGAAATAATATCTCCTTATAGAAGATTGGGAGCAGGGAGATATGTTATATTAGCTTTTGATTCATCTGAATTTCCTGAAACAGAAAACGAAGAAGAGATTGATAATTTTATTAGATTAAATTGGAGGAATAATATTTTAAATGTTAATTTGCCTGAAGTTAGATTTACTGGTAAAAAAGAAAACATAAGAGTTGATTTATCCAACTTAGAAAATATTGATGATAAAATAATAATTTTAAGCTTATTAATTAACAATAGTCTTTATTTCTGGTCACCGGAAATATTAAATAATCAAACCCAAAATGAATAAAAATTTTTTCTTTTTTAAAAAAAAATACTTTTGTTATTGCTTTTTTATTTTTTCTTTTTATAATAACTTCTTTTTCAAACGCACAAACGGATAGTAGTGATCAAAATTTTTTTATTCAATCTAATCAATTTCCTCAACTTATTGTTTTTAGTGCTACTGGGTCTTATTATGCTTATATTTATCCAGTAGTTAATCCTTTAAATAATCAAGTCGAATTATTTAAAGCAAAAGTTCATTCTGCCTCAGGAGATTTTGAGGTAGGTCCCTTTAATCAAATATTACAACATGGTTTGACTGCAGATGGTAGAATTTATTTAGCTATTGGGATAGAAATTAGAGAGAATAATATTTATTATATTGTCTATATCAACAACAATAAGATTGAGTACAGGTTGTTTTAATTTTCTACTAAAAATAAATTTTTAAAAATTTATCAAAATTGTTTTATAATTCTATTAATTATCTAAAGGGGCCGGTAGTTCAATGGTAGAACGTCGGTTTTGCACACCGAAGGTTGTGGGTTCGATTCCCGCCCGGTCCAATTATGTCCCCCGGTAGCTCAATTGGAAGAGCAGGAGCGTTCTAAGCTCAAGGTTGGGGGTTCGAGTCCCTCCCGGGGGAAAATATTTATAAAATTAAATTTAAAAAAACAAAAAGAGAGGAAGTAATTCCTCTCTTTTTGTCAAAAAGAAAGGAAAAGATGGAGCCGACAATAAAAATTTTAATCAACCCCTTGCTTTCATATTTTATGAATTATAATTTAATTAATGAACTTTTTCAAATTTTCAGTTAAAAACAAAGAGATTAAAATTTTTATATTGATTTTACTTTCTTTAATTTTATTTTTTCAATTAGGTTTTATATATGGTTCCAAATTTTATCAAAATTGTGAAATAAAAATATTTAAAGATGGAAATAATTGAAAAAATTATTGACTTTATTGGTAAAACAATTTTGTTTTTTATAATAATTTGGCTGATTGTTAATAAAATTTTTGACAATCTAATTTCTTCATTAACTTCTTATGGTTGGGGTAAATGAAAAAATATTACAATCTCTTAAGATACTTAATACTTTTTAACGATATATTTTTTTTCTATATTTCTCTAACTCTATTGGTTTTAACCAGATATGGATTTAGTTTGATAGATATAAAAAATCACTTTTTTGGTTTTACATTTCTTTTGCCTTTTTGGATAATAATTTTTTATTCACAAGATTTTTATTCTTTGAATTTAATAAAAAACAAATTTTCTTTAAGAGTTATTAAATCTTTTATTTTTGGTTTTTTTATATCTATTATTATTTTTTACTTTATACCTTATTTTAAAATTCAGCCCAAAACTAATTTATTTATCTTTATTTTTTTGTATATGTCTTTATTTTTAATTTCTAGGTTATTTTTAGAAGAAAATCTTATTAAAAAGAATAAATTAAAAATTTTAGTTTTTATACCTGATTATTTAAAAAATAAATTTTTAGATGATTTTAGAGGTTTAGATTTTTATGAATTTTATTTAGTTAATAATAATGAAATACCATATGAAAAAGATTTTTATTTAGATTTTAATGCTATTGTATTAAGCAGAAAAATAATCAATGAGGATATAATTTCGTCTCTTGTAAAAAAAACTAATTTCCAGATACCAATTATTGAGTTAGTAGATTTTTATGAAAAAAATTTGGGAAGAATTCCACTTGAAGAAATAGATGAATATTGGATTTTAAAGGAAATAATTAATCCGGAACATAAATTTTTCTCTATTACTAAAAGATTTTTTGATATCATATTTTCTTTGTTTATAGGGATAATATCCCTTCCTTTGATACCGCTTATATCTTTATGTATATATTTAAATTCTCCTGGTCCTATAATATTTAAACAAAAACGTGTTGGTATAAACAACAAAGAATTTTTTATTTACAAATTTAGAACAATGAAATTAGAAAAGCAAGATCCAGGAATTTGGGAAAAACACAACGATGAAAGAATATTTTTTTGTGGAAGAATTTTAAGAAAACTTCATTTGGATGAAATACCTCAGATAATTAATGTTTTAAAGGGTGATCTTTCTTTTGTTGGTCCAAGACCAGAACAAGTAAATATTGTTGAAGAATTAAAGATTAAAATTCCATACTATAATTTTCGTCATTTAGTTCTTCCTGGAATTACTGGTTTGAGTCAGGTAAATTATAAAAAACCTTTTAATTTAGAAGAAACAAAAATAAAGCTTGAATATGATTTCTATTATTTAAAAAATAGAAACCTTTTATTAGATTTAATTATTTTTTTAAAAACAATTTTTAACATTTAGAAACTAATATTTTCAATTTCTATCTTTTCAATATATTTAATATCATCTAAAAGTTTTTTTAAATTTGTGTTGTATGGAACTTTTAATAATATAAAAGCTTGGTATCTATTTTTATTTTTATATATTCTATCTAAAAAGGGTCCATACAGAAAAAATTTTTTATTTGATAAAAACAGTCTTTTTTCTAAAGAATTTTTTATATAAATCAATCTTCTTTTAAGATCTTCTAAGTTTTTCAAAGAAGATAATATTTTTATATTATTCCAAAATGGTGGTAATTTCTTTTCTTTTCTTTCTAAAATTATTTCTTTTAATATATTACCATTTTTTATTTTTTCTAAAGATTTTTCATCTAACTTAGTATGAATAAATAATTGGTTGCTTGAATGATATAAAAAATGTGCTATTCTTATACTTATTTCTTTATTAATATGCTCGTTATTATAAAAACTTTTATCAAAGTTTATAAATACTGAGGCTTCTGTATGATGATATATTTTAAGCAGATACCAGCTACCAATTATTACCTTATAATCATAGATATTATTTCTCTTTATTAATTTTTCTAAATCATTTTTAGTTTGAATATAGTATGATTTGATATTTAGATGATCAAGATATTTTTTAAGCCATAATCCTCCCCATCCTTTAACAGATAATTCTTCTTTTTTACATTTAGGACAAACATGATTTAATTCATATAACTTATGGCAAAATCTACAAAATAAATATTTATCAAGAACCGTTAATAGGTTATTACACTTATTACAAATAGCCTCATAATTACAATTTAAACAGTATAGTTTATAAGCAAGACTTTTATGAGGAACATATATTTTAGTTATTTTATTCTCATAAATTATTTGTTTTAGTTCTTCTAAGGTTTCTATTTTATTAAAATTAATTTTTTCAATAATAGGCTTGAATTTTGTTATACTTTTTAACGTAGGAAGTTTAGATATATATACAACATTTAAACTTAAAATTTTTGCTGTTTTTTTAATAATATCTAAGTAATTTAAATTAGGCTGTTTAAAAAATTCTTTATAAAAAATATTACCTTCATCTAAAACTATAATAGATTTTATATTTAATAGTGGAAGAAAGATAGATGTCTTCCATGTTAAATATATATATTTATTTTCAAAAATAGTTTTTTTAAAAAGTTTGTCTATTTGTGTTCTTTTATTTAAAAATATAAGATTTTCTATTTTGTTTTTATATTTTTCGTATATATTTTCTGCATAAAGTTGATCAGGTGCTATTATGAAAATAGGCTTAGGTAATTCTTTTGTTAATAAATAAATATTTTCATCTTTTAATAATATTTCTTTGTAACTATTTTTAAATTTATTTATATTATATGATTCGTCTGTAATTTTTAGTTTTATATTATTTTTTAAGAATAAATAACAAGCGAAAGCTAAAGACGTATAATAAGACCTGCTTATCCAATATGCCAGCTTTTTCTGATAATTTAGAAAATAATCATTTTCATCTAATATTCCTTCTGTGCTTTTTATATTGAAATTTAAATTTTTTATAAAATATTTTAGTTCTTTAAAGGGTAAGCATTTTATAACATAACCTATCGTTTTCTTTTTATTAAATTCAATTTTTACTAACGATCCACTTTTGATATAATCTTGGCTATAATAAATAAAAAAATCTGGAGAATGAGGGGGTAATGGTTGAATAGGTATTACTTTTAAGATATAATTTTTCTTCATTTATCTGATAAAATATTTTAATACAATGATAGCCAAAATAGGAATTGATTTAGGTACTGCTAATACAAGTATTTTTCTTCCTGGAAGGGGTATAGTTTTAACCGAACCTACTGTTGTTGCTGTTGATGAACTCACTAATAAAATTTTAGCTGTTGGACAAGAAGCAAAAGAAATGATAGGCAAAACTCCGGGAGATATAAAAATATATAGGCCTCTTCGAGAAGGAGTTATTGCCGATTATAAGTCTACTTTAGCTATTTTAAAATATTTTCTATCTAAAGTAAAAACATCTAAATTTTTTAAACCTATTTTAGTAATTTCAGTACCTGCCGGAATTAGTTCTACTGAAAAAAAGGCTGTTATTGATGCAGCTATAGAAGCAGGAGCAAGAGAGGTTTATCCAATAAGAGAACCACTACTTGCAGCCCTTGGAGCTGATTTACCTATAAATTTACCTTCAGGACAAATGATTGTTAATATAGGTGGTGGTACTACAGAAATAGCAGTTATTTCACTTGGAGGAATAGTTACTTGGGATTCAATAAGGATAGCTGGAGATAAATTTGATGAATCTATTAGAGAATATTTAAGAAGAAAATTTAATCTTGCTGTTGGAGAAAGAACAGCTGAGATGATTAAAATAAAAATTGGTTGTGCGATAACAAATAAAGATACTGAAAATTTAAATATGAATGTTAACGGTATTAATATTTTAACTGGATTACCAGTAACCGTAAAAATATCCGCCTCTAATATAGCAGAAGCATTACAAAGAGATTTAAAAGAAATAATTTTAAGCATAAAAAAAGTCTTATCCCATACCCCACCCGAGCTAATTTCTGATATAATGGAAAAAGGCATTGTTCTTTCCGGTGGTGGTGGCTTGTTGAGGAATTTAGATCAGATGATTTATGAGTATACAGGAGTACCCACTTTTGTAGCAGAAGATCCTCTTTTTTGTGTTGCTAGAGGTACAGGTAAAATAATTGATAAATTAGATATATACAGAAGAGTACTTTTATCTCATAAATAAATATGATTATAGGTCATTATGAGCAAAAAAAAATCGTAGAAAGAATTTTATTAAATAACGATAATGGTTTTTATATTTTAAAGGGTCCTGAAGCAGTGGGTAAATTTTTTCTATTAAAAGAGATGATTTTAGAAATTAATAAAGAAAAACGTTTATTTGATTATTTTATTTTTGATAATGATGATTATATTTTGAAAATAAATACAGCTAATTTTTTGAATAAACTTTTATTTCTTAAGGGAGAAAAAAAAATTATCGTTATTAATGATGCTCATAGATTAAATAAAGAAGCCCAAAACAGACTTCTAAAAACTTTAGAAGAGTTTGATTCTAAATCTTTGGTGTTTTTTATAACCTTTAGGGCTTTTAAAATTTTACCTACAATTAGATCAAGGTCATTTCAAATAAATTTTAATTTAGTTGATAATGAAGAAATTAAAAATTTTTTATTGAGCAAAAATTTCGATCAAAAATTAATTGATAGATTAATAGAAATTTTCCCAGGACAAATAGGTTTTATTTGTAAAATTCTTGAGAATTTGAATGATTTTAAAAAAATTTACACAATTTATAATAGTAATGATGTTTTTGAAAAGATAGATAACTTAAATAGATTAAATAATTTTAATTTAAGTGAAATATTAACATACTTTATTTATTTTGAAAGAAAAAAACTTTTAAATAAAGATAAAAATTCTATATATAAAATCAAACAACTTCTATCTTTATATGAAGATTCTCAATTTTTTCTTAACAGAGACTTACAATTAATTAATTTTTTTCTAAATAGTTATGGAAAAAGCATTTAATTTATTAAAATTAACTTTTTTCTTGGGTTTTATAATATATTTATTGGGTAGTATTTTACAGGAAGAGTTTTTATTAAAAATAATAAAAGGAGCAGGAGAAAAACTGGCTCCATATGGCGTTGAAATACTGCATTTAAGATGATAGAGAATTTTATAAAATCAATAAACAATTTAATTTCTGAATTTGAAGAAAAATTAAAAACAATAAGAAGTTATAAATTTGCTTTACATTGGCTTGAAAATATTGAAATAAATTGTTATGGTAGCAAATATCAACTTAAGTCTTTATCTAATATTAGCCAACTGGATTTACTTAAGTATAAAATTGAACCATGGGACCAAAATACTATAAATGATATAGAAAGAGATATAAAAAAAACAAACTTTGGTGGTAGTATTGTAAAAGAGAAGTCTTATTTAATTGTAAGTTTCCCCCCCATAACAGAAGAAACAAAAAGAAATTTACTGAAAAATTTATCCCAGATTAAAGAAGAATATAGAATAAAAGTTAGAATTTTAAGAGATGAATTTTTAAAAGATCTTAAAAATAAAAAAGAAAATAAGATGATAAGCGAAGATTTATTTTTTAAAAATAAAGAAAAAGTAGACAAAGAAGTAGAATCTTTTAATAAAAAATTAGAGCAATTATTCCAAGCCAAAGAAAAAGAGATATTAGGATAAATTTTAAAAATGCTTAATATAATTTTATTTCTTTTAGTCTTAGGTTTTCTTATATTTATACATGAATTAGGGCACTTTTTATTTGCTAAAAAGCTAAAAGTTCCCGTTGAGGAATTTGCTATTGGTTTTCCTCCTAATATTTTTAGAAAAAAATTTAAAGATACTGTTTATTCATTGAACTTATTCTTTTTAGGTGGATATGTAAAACTAAGAGGAGAAAATGATCCACAAGATATCGAAGGTTTTTTAAATAAACCTCCGCTTGTTAAAATTTTAGTAACTATTGCTGGTGTTGTTTTTAATATTGTTTTAGCTTATTTTTTATTTTCTATCGGATATTTAATTGGTATGCCAGAATATTCTCAAGATTCAAAAAATATTGTTATTTTACAAGTTTTTCCTAATGCCGTAGCTGAAAAATCAGATTTAAAGATTTTTGACAGACTTTTATACTTAAAAACAGAAAACGAAATAATAAATTTTAATAAGATCGAAGATGTTAGAAAAATTTTGGAAAATTTTATTGATAAAGAAATTTTATTAGGAATTGAAAGAAAAGGAGAGATAAAAGAAATAAAATTAACACCAAAGAAACAAAACAATCTTGGACCTCTAGGAGTAAGATTGGGTACCGTTGATATAGTAAAATATAATTTCCCCTTAAACTTTTATTTTGGTTTAATAAAAACTAAAAATTCTGTAATTAATTTCTTTTTAGGTATTAAAGATTTTTTTGTTAGGCTTATAGCGGGCCAAAAAGAAGCTCTTAAGGAAGTTGTTGGGCCACTAGGTATTTACGATATATATAATCAATTTAAAGCTTTAGGTATAAATTATTTGATATTTTTTATAGCTATTATTTCTTTAAATTTAGCAATTATAAATATGTTGCCAATACCTGCACTTGATGGAGGAAGGTTTGTATTTTATTTTTACGAACTATTAACACAGAAAAAAATAAATCCAAATTTTGAAAATGTTGTTAATATAGCAGGCTTTGTTTTCTTGATAGTATTAATGATTCTAATTACTATTAAAGATATAATATCTAAAATTCAATGAGGCAATCAAAATTATTTTTGAAAACCTACAAAGAATTTCCTTCTTATGAAACATCAAAAAACGCTCGCTTTCTTATAAGAGCCGGTTTTATAGATAAACTATCTGCTGGTATTTATAATTTACTACCTTTGGGTTTTTTGGTAATAGAAAAAATAAAAAAAATTATAAGAGAAGAACTTAATTTATTGGGATGTCAAGAATTACTTTTAGCAAATCTTCATTTAAAAAAATATTGGCAGAAGACCAAAAGGTGGGATGAGTTTGATGTCTTATTTAAGATTAAGGGTAATTTAGAAGAATATGCTTTAGCTCCAACTCATGAAGAAGTAATCTTTCCCTTGATAAAAAAAACTGTTTTTTCATATAAACAATTACCCTTGGCATTATATCAAATAAATACAAAATACAGAGACGAATTAAGGGCAAAATCGGGACTTTTAAGAAATAGAGAATTTATAATGAAAGATCTTTATAGTTTTCATTTAAATAATGAAGATTTAGAAAGATTTAAAAAAAGAGTGGATGAAGTTTATAAAAAAATTTTTAATAGATTGGACTTAAAAACGATTAAAACTTTAGCTAGTGGTGGTACTTTTTCTAAATTTTCTACTGAGTTTCAGGTACCTACAGAAAGTGGCGAAGATAGTGTTTATTTATGTTCTAATTGTAATTTAGCATGGAATAAAGAAATTATTAAAAAAGAAAAATGTGAAAATTGTAATAAAGATTTAGAAGTGTATAAAACTATAGAAGTCGGCAATACTTTTAATTTAGGAACTAAATTTTCAGAAATTTTTGAGGTTTTTTATTTAAACAATAAAAATCAAAAAAATATTGTTTGGGCAGGTTGTTATGGTATAGGCATAACAAGAGTTTTGGGAGCTATTGCTGAAATTTATAATGATAAAAATGGTCTAATATGGCCAGAATCTGTTTCTCCTTTTAAAGTTCACATAATTTTACTATTTTCGCCAAATAGCCAAAAAAATAATTATCTGTTTAAAATAGCTGAAAATTTATACCATAAATTGTGTTTATATAATATTGATACTTTATTTGATGACAGAACAAATGTTTCAAACGGAGAAAAACTATTTGAAAGCGATCTCATAGGTATTACATATAAAATAATAATAGGAGAAAGATTTTTAAAGAGTAAAAAATTAGAATTAGTTTCTAGAAAAAATGGTAAAATTAAAGAATTAAAAATAAATGAAATAATTAATTTTTTTAAGAGTAAAAAATGAAAAAATTTCTAAAACAAATTGAACTAGGTATAGATTTAGGAACTTCAAATACTTTAGTTTATTTAAAAGATAAGGGAATTATTTTTGAAGAACCTTCTTATATTGCTTTTGATAAAAGAAATAATTCAATAGTTTCTATAGGAAGTGAAGCTAAAAGAATGATGGGTAGATCGCCTCATTATTTACAAATAGTTAAGCCAATAAATTATGGAATAGTAACAGACTTTGAAGCTACGGCAAATTATTTGAATCAAATTTTAGCAAAAATAAATAAAGATTTTTTTAGCTTAATAAAACCAAGGGCTATCATAGGGGTACCCTTAAATCTTACTGAAGTTCAATTAAGAGGAGTTATTGACGCAGGTAAAATTGCTGGTTTTAAGGAAGTTTATTTAATAGAACAACCTATAGCAGCAGCATTAGGCGGTAATTTAGATATTAACGAAGCTAAAGGATTAATAATTGTTGATATTGGAGGAGGAACCACAGAGATTTCTATTATTTCACTGGGGGGTATTGTAGTGGGGAAAAGCATAAAAATAGCAGGAGATAGATTTAATCAAAATTTTTTAACTTACGTGAGGTTAAAACACAATATCGTAGTAGGAGAAAATCAAATAGAAGAAGCAAAAATAAATATAAGTTCAATTGTTGGAAAAAATAATTATTTTACCTTAAGGGGGAGAGATACAATCACTACGCTTCCCAAAGAAGTCGTTGTTTCAAGTTTGGATTTAAAAGAAGCTCTTCATCCCTTATTAAATGATTTAGCTGATGAAATTAAAGATATTTTAAATATTGCTCCAGCAGACATAATTGGAGATATAGTTAATACTGGTATTTATTTAACCGGTGGAGGTAGCTTAATTGAAGGGTTAGATGATTTTCTATCAAAAGAACTTAATATAAAAATAAATAAAATGGATAATCCTCTTCATTCAGTTGTTTTTGGCTTAGGTAAAATAATTGAAAATTTTGAATACTATAAAAAATTTTGCTTTTCTTCATAAATTTTTTTATTTTTATATAATTATAATAAAGATGAAGATGGATAATTTCAAAAAAAATTTTTATATACTCTCTATAATAATGCTTTTAATTTATTTTTTAAACTTTATTCCTGTAATGGCAGAGGTATATAATAATTCTCGCCTGACGGTGTTTAGATGGAATAATTTTTTTTCTGATATTTTCAAAAATATTAACCCTTTTTTGAAAGATGAATCTAATTATAAAGAAAAATACTTTAATCTCTTAAGAGAAATTTATCAAATAAAACTATACCAACAAGAAAAACTTTTTTCAGAATCTTTTAGTTTAATTAAAAATAAATACCCTAATGCTTCAAATGTAAAAGTAATTGATAGACAATTAGGAATTATTTATACAGAAAATTATCCTACTATTACAAATAAAGCTATAGCTATTGACAATAAATGGGTTTTAATAGGAAAAGTTAATAAACCTTCAGAAGGAAAATATTTAAAAGTAGTATCTCTTCTTTCTCCTAATTTAAGATTTGGTGTTTCTGATATAGATGGCAATTTTATAGGAATAGCTCAGTCAACTGGTTTAGGCTATTTAATTATCAATAATTTAGATAAAAAAATAAATATAAAAGAAGGAGATTTAATATTAACATCAGGCAATGATGATTTTTTCCCCAGGGGCTTTCTTGTTGGTGAAGTCTCAGAAGTTGAAGAATTAGGATTTGTTAAAAATATTAAAATAGAACCTATAGGAGATTTTTTCGCTGATTACTTAATTATCTTACCATAATGTATCTACTTACTTTTCTAATTATTTTTTGCGAAATTATACTCAAGATATTTTTTAATAATAAATTTATTTTTTTATATTTACCATTAATATATTTTTTTTATATTAATCAAAATAAAAATTTTTTTACAATACTTTTTGTCTTAAGTTTTTTAAATGATATTTATTTATTTTTGCCTATTGGTTTTACAGGTTCATTCTTATTTATTTTATTTTTTTTGAGCAATTTAGTTTTTAAATTTTTTGAAAAAGATAATCTATTTATAATTTTGATATTTTTGGCTTTTATTGTTATATCTTTAATTGGTTCATATTTTATTTTTTTAGACATTCAACTATTAAGTTTTTTATTTTTTAAGATTGTTATATTAAATTTGATTATTTCTTTTATTATTTTTTTTATTTTGCTTAAAATCTCTAAAAATGAATTTATTTAAAAATGCATTGGATAGACGAAGAATTATTTTCTCTTAATTCAAATAAGCTTAACCAAAAAATAACAATCTCTATATTACCTAGATGGTTATTTTTTTTTATTTTCTTTCTTATTCTAATTTATTTATTTAAAGTTTCTATTTTAGAAAACAAAAAATGGACCACTTTTGCTTCTATAAATAATAAATTAAGTATTAAAATTCCTGCTCCTAGGGGATTAATATTTGACAAATTTGGTAAGCCCCTAGCCATAAATAAATCTTCTTATGATTTAATCGTTGAATTTAATAGAATTAAATTTGAGGATAAAGAATATTTTAGTAAAATCATTGAAGATTATAATTTGAACTTTAATTTAAACGGGAGCTATCTTATAGTTAAAAACATACCAGAGAATTTGACCTATAAAATTTTATCAAAATACCCTAATTCAATAGAAATAAGATTAGTAGAAACATACAAAAGAATTTATAAAACAGGAGAAGGATTTGGTAATTTTTTAGGATATTTAGGATTTCCCAACAAAGAGGAAATAGAAAAATATGGTTTTGACCCTAATGTTTATATAGGTAAATTAGGCATAGAAAAACAATATCAAAAATATTTAGAAGGCTTAGATGGTAGTTTAATTTTTGAAAAAGATAGTAAATATAATATTATTAGAACTTTAGAAAAAAAAGAACCTGTCTATGGTCATAGTATTTATTTAACTATAAATTCTGAATTTCAAAAAGAGGCATACGAACTTTTTAAAAAATATTTAAAAGAAAGAGGTTATAAAAAAGGAGGTTTTATTATGCTAAATCCTAATTCTGGAGAAATTATTTCTTTGGTTTCTTATCCTGATTTTGATAATAATCTCTTTCAAAATGATAAAAATTATGCTAATCAAGTTTTAAACAATAAAGAAAACCCTCTTTTTAATAGAGTTATTTCTGGATTATATGCTCCAGGCTCAGTAATAAAGCCAATTATTGCTATAGCTGCGCTTGAGGAAAAAATAATAGATCCAGAGAAAAAAATTTACTCATCAGGCGAACTTATAGTTCCTAATCCATATAATCCAACTAAGCCTTCTATATTTAAAGATTGGAAAGCACATGGTTGGGTTAATATGAAAGAAGCCATAGCTAATTCAGTTAATGTTTATTTTTATACAATAGGAGGTGGCTTTGAACAACAAAAAGGTTTAGGTATTAATAAAATAATTAAATATTTTAAGCTTTTAGAAATAGATAAAAAAAGTGGTATAGATTTTCCTATGGAAGCTCAAGGATTTATACCTTATCCAGAGTGGAAAAAGGAAAAAAGAGGAGAAAATTGGCTTTTAGGTGATACTTATAACATAAGCATAGGACAAGGAGATCTTATTTTAACGCCATTGAGAATAGCTTTATTTACCGGTGTTTTAGCAACAAATAAACTTGTTAAACCTTATATTGTTGAAAAAATTTTAGATCATCAAAATAAAGTTGTATATAAAAATAAAACCACTATCTTAAAAGAAAACATTTTTAATAAAGATAATTTAAAAATAATACAAGAAGGTATGAGAATGACAGTAACAGAAGGAACTGCTAAAACTTTATTGTATTCAGTTGTTCCTATAGCAGGAAAAAGTGGTACTCCTCAAATAATGGGCAAAAAAATGCTTAATGCTTTTTTTACAGGTTATGCTCCATACGATAATTCTCAAATAGTTTTAACTTTATTTATAGAAGAAGTGCCGGTGGGTTCTGTAGCTACTTTACCTATTTATAAAGATATAATAGATCTTTATTTTAAAAAATATGTTAAATATGATAAGTAATTTTAATATTTTTAATTTCTTGATTTTTTTGTTTCTACAAATATAATTAATATAATTAACTTAATAGATCCTTTAATGATTTTAAAAAAATGAAAAAAATTATCAATTTTATTGTTATTTTCTATATTACTTTGTTATTTATAACTTTTAACTTTAGTTTAGCAGAAAACAGTATCAATTGGGATAATATTTTGAATTATTTAGAAAAAATTGTAAAATCTACTAATCTTAAAAATGAAATTTCTCCAGAAAGCACTGAAAAGATTTTTCAAAATGTCCCAGAATATTTTTCTTTAAGCGATTATGAAAAAACTATAACAGAAACAATAGAAAAAGTTTCTCCAGCTGTTGTAAGTATAGTGGTTAGTAAAGATGTACCTATTTTTGAAAGATATTATATAAACCCATTTGATGATTTTGATTTACCTCCAGAATTTAGAGAATTTTTTAGATTTGAAATTCCCGATTATAAACCAAAAGGAAAAGAAAAAAGGAAAATTGGTGCTGGTTCGGGCTTTATAATTTCTTCTGATGGTTTAATTGCTACCAACAAGCATGTTGTTAAAGATTCTGAGGCAGAATATACAGTATTTTTAAATGATGGAAGAAAATTAAAAGGCAAAGTTTTATCACTTCATCCTATTGATGATTTAGCTCTTATAAAAATAAATGCAAACAATCTACCATCTATTAAATTAGGCGATTCTGATAAAATCAAGTTAGGGCAAACTGTTATAGCTATAGGAAATGCTTTAGGAGAATTTCAAAATACAGTAAGCGTTGGAGTTGTATCTGGTTTACGTAGGGCCATTGTTGCTTCAGATGAAAGGGGTAATGTTGAAAGATTAGAGAATTTAATCCAAACTGATGCTGCTATAAACCCAGGTAATTCTGGAGGACCATTGATTAATCTAAGAGGAGAAGTAATAGGGATAAATACTGCTATCGTAAGCGGTGCTCAAAATATTGGTTTTGCTATTCCAATAAATAGATTAAAGAAGATGATTCAACAAATAACCAAAGAAGGTAAAATAACTATACCCTTTTTGGGTGTTAGATATTTAATAATAACAGAAGAGGTTAAAAAGCAGTTTAATTTACCAGTTGACTATGGTGCTTATGTTTATTCTGAAGATGACAAAAAACCAGCTGTCATACCTAATTCTCCTGCGGAAAAAGCAGGTATTAAAAAGGGTGATATTATAATAGAGGTTGATGGTAAAAAAATAGATAATCAGTTTAGTTTATCACAAGCAATAACAAATAAAAATGTAGGTGATATTGTTAAAATAAAAATATTAAGAGAGGGCAAAGAAATAAATTTAAATGTCAAATTAGAAAGTTTGCCCACTGATTTTCTGGGTCAATAATTAATAAGTTAACCAAGCCTTTTTCTATAACTTTAATTATAAATAAAATTTCTTCTTCATTTAATTTTATTTCTTCTTTTTTATCAATTTTATTTTTTAATATTTCCAAAATTTTGATAGATTTTAGAAAATCATTTTTATTTTCAAAAACAGAATCAGGGAAATTTTTAAATTTTTCTTCTAAGGTGTTACCACTATAACCATAAAAATCTATTATTCTGTTTAAATAATAATATACTTTTATAAGCGCTGCTTTTTTGTCTAATAAGAAAACTTTTTTTATATCAAGCCATTCTTTAGATAAAACCTCTTTTTTTAAAACAAATGCTTCTAAAAAATTTTTTATAGTTGTAAGAATAATTTCTGTTCCTATTTTATATTTTCTTTCAAGATATATATAGTATAAAAGTAATGCTATAACAAAAAAAATAGCAAAGAAAGAAATTACTAATTTTAATTTTAAAAATTCTTTTGAACCTACAACTATACCACTTAGAGTTCCCAATATCTCTATTAATCTATCAAATATTACCATTTGTTTCTTTTTTTAATATTTTAGCAATTTCAAATAGTGAATATTCATCAAAGAAATCTCCTATTATCTGTATTCCAACAGGAAGATTATTTAAAAATCCAAAAGGCACATTTAATGCAGGAATACCAGCTAAGTTTGCTGGTATAGTATATATATCAGATAAATACATCTCAATAGGATTTTCAATTTTTTCGCCCAATTTAAAAGGTAAAGTAGGAGAGGTTGGAGAAATTATTAAATCAACTTTTTTAAATGCTTCGCTAAAATCTTGATAAATTGCTCTTCTTAATTTTTGTGCTTTTAAATAGTATGCTTCATAATATCCGTGAGACAAAATAAATGTTCCTAAAATTATTCTTCTTTTTACTTCTTTTCCTAAAAATTTATTTCTGGTTTCTTTATATACTTTCCAAAAATCATCACTTTCTATTCTTTTACCATATCTAATTCCATCATATCTCGCTAAATTAGCGCTTACCTCAGCAGGCATTAGCAAATAATAACAATGAATGGAATATTTGATAAATTTTAATGATATTTCTTCAATTTTTATATTATATTTTTCTAATACTTTTATTTTTTCTAGAATATAACTTTTTAAAGAAGGATCAAGATTTTCAAAAAATTCAATTGGTAATCCTATTTTTGAAATCTTTTTAGGTTTAATTTTTTCTTGGGGGAAATTCACACTAGTTGAATCTTTTTTATCTTTTCCTTTGATTACTTCAAAAAGAATGATTAGATCCTCTAAATTATTAGAGATAGGACCAATTTGATCTAATGATGAAGCCATTGCAATTAATCCGTACCTTGAAACAACACCATAAGTAGGTTTTAATCCATAAACACCGCAAAAAGAAGCTGGTTGCCTGATAGAACCACCAGTATCAGAGCCCAAACTTAAAGGAACAAGTCCGTAGCCTAAGACAGCAGCAGAGCCACCGGAAGATCCACCAGGTGTCCTTTCTTTATCATATGGATTTAAAGTTTTAAAATAAGCAGAATTTTCTGTAGATGATCCCATTGCAAATTCATCCATATTTGTTTTACCAACAATAATACCTCCTGCTTCTAATATTTTTTCAATTACTGTAGCATTGTATGTAGCAACATAATTTTCTAAAATTTTTGAAGCAGCCGTACATCTTTCCCCTTTCACTAATATGTTATCTTTTATAGCTATAGGCACGCCCCACAAAGGTAATTTTTCGTTTTTATTTTTTAATTTTTCTATTAATTTTTGCGCTAAATCTTCTGTAAAGAAAATAAAACCATTAATTTCTTTATCTTTTTCTTTTAACCATTTAAGGTATTCTTTATAAAAATTTTCTATACCTAATTCTAATAAATATTTTCTTACTTTTTCTATAGTTAAGTTTTTAAATTCCATTAATTTTAAAAAGATCTAATTTTTTTACTTTTGGAGCGGTGGACGGGACTTGAACCCGCGACCTCCTGCATGGCAAGCAGGCGTTCTACCACTGAACTACCACCGCTTTTTACTTTTTCTTTGAATTAATTTTAATTATTATTATAATATAAATAAATGTTAATTAAAAATTTTAAAGTTTTGGCTTTGAATAAAGAAAGGAGGATTGCTTTGGAGATTGTTGAAGCAGGTCTTTCTGCTTTGGATTATGAAAAGATTGATTTTGAAAAGTATTTGAACTACCCGAATGAAAAACCGAATAAACTACCCGAATCAAGCGACCGAATATTCGGTCAAAATTCGGGTAAAGCATTCGGTCAGTATTCGGGTATTTATCTTTTAGGTTTTGGGAAGGGATCAGCAAAAATTTCTGACATTTTAAGAAAAAAAGTTAAATTTAAAGAAATTTATGTTATTGATGTTGATTTTCCGAAAAGTCTGCGTGAAGTCCGAACTAGTCCGCGTGAAATTTATTTTAAAGGAACTCATCCTTTGCCTTCAAGAAAAAATTTTCTTTTTACTAAAAAAATAATCGAAAGGTTTCAGGGAAAGTTAACAAAAGACGATTTAGTTATTGTTTTGGTTTGTGGCGGAGGTTCAGCCATGCTTGTTTATCCAAATATCCCCCTTAAAAAATATATTCAAGTTAATCAAGAACTTTTAAAATCAGGAGCCAATATTTATGAAATGAACACAATAAGAAAGCATTTAGATTTAGTTAAAGGTGGTGGTCTTTTAAAAATTCTTTATCCAGCCAAAGTTATTTCTTTTATTTTTTCTGATGTTCCTGGTAATGATTTAAGTTTTATTGCTTCTGGGCCAACTGTCAAAGATAAAACAAAGATTGCTGATGCTTTGAAAATAATTAGAAAATATAAATTAATAAGTGTTAAAAAGGAAGATTTAATTGAGACCCCAAAAGAAGAAAAATATTTCAAAAATGTTAAAAATATTTTGGCTTTGAGTAATTTGACAGCACTAAAAGCAATGAAGGAAAAAGCAGAAAGTTTAGGACTCAAAGCAAAAATTTTAACCGACAATCTAAAAGGAGATGTTAAAGATGTGGCAAAATTTTTATTTCAAGAAATTAAAAAAAGTAAAGAAAAAATTTTAATAGCTGGTGGTGAGACAACTGTAAAAGTAAAAGGAAAAGGAAAAGGTGGAAGGAATCAAGAATTAGTTTTGTGGTTTTTGAAATATATGCTACCCGAATTAAACGACCGAATAAATTACCCGAATAATCAACCGAATAAAAATGAAATATTCGGTAAACATTCGGGCAAAATATTAGGTCAGCATTCGGGTAATAATTTTTTAATTATCTCTCTTAATTCTGATGGTTGGGATAATACTGAGTTTGCAGGAGCCATTGGTGATAAAATAACGTTAGAAAAATCAGAAAAATTAAAATTAGATATTGATAAATTTTTGGAAAATAATGATAGTTTTCATTTTTTTAAAAAGACAAAAGATGGAATTATTACTGGAAGACTGCCAATCAATGTTGCTGACTTAATAGTTTTATATAAATTTTAAAATTTGTTATAATAAAAATATGGCAGACATCATAATTGAAATTAATAAAAATAAATATAAGATAGTTATAGATAAAGATAGATGGGAGAAATTAGCCGGTGATTTAGGTTTGTATAATGAAGAATTTATAAAAAGTGTTAAAAGAGGGTTAAGAGATTATAAAAAGAAAAGAGTTTATAAACTAAAAGATTTGAATGTTTGAAATAATAGCTTCGGAAGAATTTAAGAACAATTTTGAAAAATTACCGAAACCCGTGAAGAAAAAATTTTCTAGGAAGATTAAAATTTTTATTGAAAATCCTTTCAACCCTTTACTGCATACCGAAAAACTAGGCTCTCCTTTTAAAGAAATTTGGAGTTTTAGGATTGACAGAAGTTATAGAGTTATTTTTAAATTTATATCATCAAATAAGATCTTGCTGATTACTTGCGGACATCATAATTGGATTTATAAAACTAGGTTTTAGGTTATAATAAAATTTATGATTGAAGAACTTCACGATGAAAAAGTAAAATTTTTAGAAGAAAAAGCTAATGAAATAAGACAACTAATTATTGATATGCTTGTTAATGCTGGCTCAGGTCATTCTGCTGGACCACTGGGAATGGCAGATATCTTTTCAGCTTTTTACTTTCATATCTTAAAACACGATCCTAAAAATCCTGATTGGCCAGATAGAGATAGATTAATTTTATCAAATGGTCATATTTGCCCTGTTCGTTATGCTGCAATGGCGCTTGCTGGTTATTTTCCAATCGAAGAACTTAAAACTTTAAGAAAAATTAATACTCGTCTCCAAGGTCATCCACATCGAACTACTCTTCCGGGTGCAGAAACAAGTTCGGGTCCCCTTGGTGAAGGAATTTCTCAAGCTATCGGTATTGCTTATGCAGGAATTTTAGATAAAAAAGATTACAATGTTTACTGCATAACTTCCGATGGCGAGCATCAAGAAGGAAATACTTGGGAAGCTTATATGTGGCTTGGTAAAAATCCTCTACCAAATTTAACAATTATTATTGATAGAAACTATATTCAAATTGATGGAATAACTGAAGACGTAATGCCACTTGAGCCATTAAAACAAAAATTAGAAGCATTTGGGCTCCATGTTTTAGAAGTTGATGGTCATAATATTAGAGCTTTTATTGATAAAGTTCGAGAAGCACAATCAGAATGGAGAAGAACATCAGTCATTATTGCCTATACTATTCCAGGAAAAGGAGTAAGTTTTATGGAAAAGAAATTTGAATGGCACGGCAAACCTCCAAACAAAGAAGAAGCAAAAAAGGCTTTGGAAGAGCTACGTACATTAGGAGGTAAAATAACTAGTGAGCATCAGTGAATTAAGCTTGCCCCGAAGTGAGATATTCTCTACTTCGGGGAACATTAGGAGGGAAAATAATTAGTGAACATCAATAAATAAACTAAAAAACACTAAAATTTTTAATCCACACGAAAACACACGAAAATTATTTCCGTGTTGTTTAGTGTCATATTTATCTTTACCTATGAAAAAGTTCTAACTACCTGGGTTCCCTATTATTGTGAAATTTTGGTATAATTATTCTATGGCCAAAAAAACAGAGGAAAAATTATTTAAAGAAATACGAGAAATAAAAAAGGAGACAAAAATTTTAAAGGATTTGATTTTTCTTTTACTAAAAGATCCAGAAGGGGAATACAAAAAAACATTTATCAATCATATTCTAAAAAAAGCCAAAGCAAAACCACAATATGTCTTTACTAATAAGAAAGACTTTTTAAAGCAAGTCCGTTCTTAAATGAAAATAGTTTATTCAAAAGAGTTTATAAAGTCAGTTAAACGAACTCCTAAACAAATTCAAAACAAGTTAGCAGGTTTAATAGAAATTCTTCAACAAAATCCTTTTCATCCTAAGTTGCACTCCAAACCTCTTGTAGGTAAATTAAAAGGCTTCTATTCTTTCCGCATAACCAGAGATTGGCGCGTGATTTTCGGTTTTCTTAATAGTAAAACCATCTTTCTAATAGATATTGCTCACAGAAAAGATGTTTATAAAAGATAAGGTTTATAAATAAATATTTATTAAAAATTTAAAAATTTAACGTCAAACTTATATTAAAAAAACCTATATTAAAAACACGATCGTGTTTTATATGTAAGTAAAATTTGTTGCCATTCGTTAATTAATTCGTTGCCATTCGTACCCATACTTTTTAAATTACACTAAAATACACGAAAAATTAAAATACACGAAAACACACAAAAAATATTTTTTATTGTTTAGTGTATTATATTTACTTTTCGTGTTTTTTCGTGTGATATTATGATATTCGTGTTGTTTTGTGTCTTTATAGTATAATTTAATTAGAGATGATTGATTTTGTGAAAAGAAAACATTTTTGGGTTGCTTTTATATTGATTGTTTTTTTATTTTTTATCGTTTTTAGGCCTCAAACAAAAGCTGATTTAGTTTATTTTTATCCGCAAACTTGTTTGGGTAGCTTTGTAAATCCTGAAAAAGCACAAGGAGAAATGGAAGTGAACAGTCCTGATCTTATTAATGAGTTAAATTCTGCTGTTTATTATAGCGGTTTTAAAGAAATTTATTGTGGAAATTTCCAAGGGCCAATTAAAGAAGGAGAAGTTAAAAAAGCTACTTTACATTTTAATTGGATAATTACAAAAGAATTAAGGGGAAAACCAATCATTGAATCAACAAGTTCAGAAAGTTTAATTGAAAAAATCATTCCTTCTAAAACAATTGAAATCAATGTTGGGACTTCGAATATACCAATAAACGAAACACAAAACAACACTAATACTAATGACACACCAAACAACACAAAAAATGACACAAATAGCAACGAAATTAATAATACGAACGGCAACGAATTGCAAACAGAAACAAGTTCATATGAAGATAAAATAAATTTCAGAACTGTCCGTGTTCAGTCCGAAAAAATCCGTAAGTCCGAAATGTCTGCGTTAAGCCCGAACCAGTCTACAAATAATCAGTCCGAACAGTCTGTGTTAAGTCCGAAAAAGTCCGTGTATATTAAGTTTATTAATTTTGTTTTTGCTCAGGAAGGAACACGAAACAACACTAACAATGAAGAGACGCGAAACAACACGAACATAAATGAAATAAACACGAATGGCAACGAATCACAAACTGCTACAAGTTCAAATGAAAATATAAATCAGTCCGAAGAGTCCGTGTTAAGTCCGAATCAGTCCGCCCCAAAAACTCTTTTTGATATTCACTACACTTTAGATGGCCAAAATTGGAATTATCTTGGAAGCGTTAATGAAAACAATTGGCAAAATTTGAGTTTTGACATCCCCGTAGCAGAAGTTTCACTTCGCTACGGGGCGAGCCCTGTAGTAGAAAAATCTCACTTCGGGACAAGCTCTCAATCAGAAGATATAACTCGCCCTGAAGTGAGCTCTGCTCTACTTCAGGGTTGGCTCGATATTTCCAAAATTCAAATCAAAATAAATTCTCTTCCGGACACTGACTATTATCTTTATTTAGAATCAATGTGGCTTGAGGTGGAGTATATATCTAAAAATAAAGAAATTGTTGAAGAAGAAAAAGATATTTATGGAGAGTATTTAGCGAAAATAGATTTAACAAAAGAAGAATTTACTTTAGAGGAGATTCCACAAGTTAATGTTTTTGTTTTTAAAAAAGATAAAGAAGATATATTGAATCAGAATATTGCTACCGATACAGTCTCAACATCTAATCAAAATATTATTGAAGAACCGGTTGTTATCGATGAAAAATTAAAAATAAAATTAAAAATTATAAATTCAGAAAATAAAACCGTTTATAAAACTGATAATTATATCTATGACAAAGAAAATAATAGATTAATCTTTAATTTAAATGATTTTAATTTCTATCCGGGGGAATATATTATAAAAGTTTATGTAAACAATTTCTTGGCTGGTGAAGGAAAATTTAAAATAAGTGGAGAAATAATTAAAAAAGAGACCATAGATTCAAATCAACATATCGTCTTTTTGAAAAATAAAGAAAAATACCAAATATGGTTTTTAGAAAAAAATCAAAATAATAGTTGGGAGAAAATTTACGAAGGCGATTTTATTCATCCATATTCGATTACCGACAAATATTTTCTTTATGTTTTAGATAATGTCTTATATGGATATTCTTTTGAAAGCAAAACTTATTTTAGTCAGAGTTTAGAGCCAGATTATTCTACAATAATTTCAATTAATGGTAGAAATTTCAAGGTTAAGTATTATCAAAACTC
>Ga0308411_10000474_pt1 | contig 26624 bp, 22 predicted proteins | sample HotsprottomLayer_2_FD_203530 | JGI IMG/M metagenome (GOLD analysis project Ga0308411, IMG submission 203530) | Hot spring phototrophic mat microbial communities from Octopus Spring, Yellowstone National Park, Wyoming, United States -... | ecosystem: Environmental > Aquatic > Thermal springs >... | reverse complement strand
TCTGACCGCACTCCGCTCTACGGTTCGGCAACTCACTCCGGTTGCGGCATAAAAAATCTTCGCGCGCGGAAAAGAATCTACGGACTAGTAGTACAGAGGGCACAGAGGACACGGAGATAGGAAGAGAGGGGGCGGACACGCTGGTCCGCCCCTACACGGCGTGGCATTGGGTGGCGCAGAGGGCGGTGGGTAAAGGACACAAAGGCCTAGAAAGCCTGCCCCACAAGAGCGGCCTGCCCCACATCACGGAGGACAAGGAGGACAAGAATGTCAGCACCACATTAGGCGCTTGCTCGTTTCCATGGGCGGTAAAAGCTCACAAGCCGACCACCGGCATGACTGCCGGTGTGGCACGCAAGACTGCGTGCTCCACGGAGAGGCCGGCATGGCAAGCCTGGCGGCTTGCTCCACCGGGGGGCGATTGGGTGGAGGAGGGGCCGTGGGTAAAGGGGACCCAGGCCGGCTGGAAAGCTGGCCGCAGGCTCGGAAGCCTACGCGACCGGGAGGGCAGAGGGGGATAGGCAGGGGCTTCTGTTGCAGTCTCGACGTTATTGAAACGTTTTATAAATGCGGTTTGCCCGCCGGGAGGCAAAGAACAAGAAAAATTCAAAATGTTCTCATCGGGGATACACCGGGTTGTAATGCAGCTCCGTCAGGCTGGTGGCAGGACGGATCCTTTCTATGACCGAAACGCAGATCCGGCATCAGTGGCGGGACCGGGGAGTCCTCCGGGGCGCGCGCACGGCCGTGTCGCTTCACAGCCACACGATGCACTCTCAAGAAACGCTCAAAGACATTCCACGCTACGCCGCTAAGCTAGGCTTGGCGCACCGCCTTCCCCGGCAGGATTACTCGAACCTGTATTGGACGCCGCCGTTGCCCGCGCGGCAAGCCTGGGAATTGGAGAAGAACCAGATCGAGCGCACGCTGGGACTGCGCGCCCTGGTGTCTCTCACCGATCATGACAACATCGAGGCCAGCAGCCGGCTGCGCCTGCTGGGACGCGTGGCCAGAGCTCCGGTCTCCTTCGAATGGACCGTCTACACCGGCCCGTCGTTTCTGCACCTGGGAGTTCACAACCTCCCCGAGGATAAGGCGCACGAATGGACGCAGGCGCTGCTGAGCGGGGCGCGCGGCGGGGAGCGCGGCATCGGGCAGTTGCTGGAAGCGTTGAACGGTTTGCCGGGCGTCTTGATTGTGCTCAACCACCCGCTTTGGGACGAGCCTGAGATTGGACGGGACGCGCATCGACGAATGCTGGAGGAGTTTCTGGCTCGCCACGGCAACTACATCCACGCCCTGGAATGGAACGGGCTGCGCCCATGGGCGGAGAACCGCGCGGTGGTGCAAATCGCAGCCTCGAGCGGCCATCCGGTAGTGGCCGGCGGGGACCGCCACGGCGTCACCCCCAACACGGTTCTCAATCTGACCCGGGCCGCGGACTTTGAGGAGTTCGTCTGGGAGATCCGGAGCCGGAAGCAAAGCCGGGTGCTGATCTTGCGTTCCTACCGGGGCCCGCACTGGCTGCGCTGGCTGGAGTGCGCCGCCGAGGTTCTGGCGCACTACCCCGAGCTGGCCGGCCGGGAACGGTGGTGCGACCGGGTTTTTGTCCGCGGCGTCAACGGCCGCTCTCAGCCGCTGGGTGAGCAATGGACGGAATGGTTCCCGGAGGAGCTGCGGCCGCTGGCCCCGGCGTTGAGTCTGGCGGGTTGGGGCGTTAAGGCCCTGGCAAGTTCCTTTCCGGCCGCGCCCGGCTCGATTGCCCGCTTTTTCAAGGGCGCCTGAAGGCGACAGGCCGCCGGCCCTGCTGCTCCTCGGCCCACTTTTGAGAAGCCGCCGCTCTCCGGATTGAATCCAACAAACAGGAGGGCTTGCGCGGTATGCGGCTTGCCTGCCTGTCTGCCGGTTTGCTTTTGTTTCTTGGGCTCAGCCTCAGCTCTTGCACGGCGCAAAGCCAGCCTGCGGCCCGTTCCGGAGGAAGCATGATTCCGCCTGACGCCCTGCTCGGGAACATCACGGCCCCGGAGTTTCCCGAAGGCCTGAAGTGGTTGAACACGGCCCGGCCTCTGAGTTTGCGGGAGTTCCGCGGCAAGTTCGTTCTTCTCGATTTCTGGACCTTTTGCTGCATCAACTGCATGCACATTCTGCCCGAGCTGAAGCGGCTGGAGAAGAAATACCCTCAGGAGCTGGTGGTGATTGGAGTGCATTCAGCCAAATTCACCAACGAGAAGGACACCGAGCAGATCCGCAGCGCCATCTTGCGTTACAAGATTGAGCACCCGGTGGTGAACGACGCCGACTTCGAAATCTGGAACGCATACGCGGCCAGCGCCTGGCCCACCCTGGTGCTCATCAATCCCAACGGCAAGATCATCGCGCGCAGCTCCGGCGAGGACGTCTTTGAACCCTACGACGCGGTGCTCCAGGCCGCCATCCCGTTCTTCGAAGCGCGCGGCCAGTTGAAGCGCAGTGCTTTGGAGCTGCGGCTGGAAGAGAGCCGTCGGCCGAATACCTTGCTCCAGTTTCCGGGAAAGGTTTCGAGCCAGGAAGCCACCGGACGGCTGTTTATCACCGACTCGAACCACCACCGCATCCTGGTGACGGACGCCAGGGGCAAAATCTTGGATGTCATCGGCAGCGGCGAGGCGGGACGCGAAGATGGGAGCTTCGAGCAGGCCAGCTTCCTGCATCCTCAGGGGACGTTCGCGGACGGTGAGCAGCTCTACATCGCCGATACAGAGAACCACCTGATCCGTGTGGCGGATCTGCGGGCGCGCACCGTGAAAACGGTCCTGGGGACGGGTGAGCAAGCTCGCCGGTTCAATCAGCCGGGGCGCGGACTGGCGGTGGCGCTGAATTCGCCCTGGGACGTGCTGGTCCATCAAGGGAAGCTGTACATGGCGATGGCGGGCTTCCATCAGCTCTGGGTGGCGGACATCCAAACCTGGGAGGCTCGGCCCTGGGCCGGCTCCGGGCGGGAAGATATCATCGACGGCAACTTGGCCCAGGCGGCGCTGGCTCAGCCGAGCGGACTAGCGACGGACGGGGCACGGCTCTACTTTGCGGACAGCGAAACCAGCTCGGTACGTATGGCAGATTTGAGCGGAAACGCTCAAGTCCGGACCCTCGTGGGACGGGGGTTGTTCGACTTCGGCGATATCGACGGACCGGTTGCCCGCGCGCGTTTCCAGCATCCGCTAGGGGTCGCTTGGCGGGACGGCTTGCTGTACGTCGCCGATACCTATAACAGCAAGATCAAGGTGATCGACCCGGCGCGGGGCGCAGTGCGAACCTGGGCCGGCAGCGGGCGCAAAGCGCTGGCCGATGGGCCGTTCCCCAGAGCGGCTTTCAACGAGCCGGGCGGTTTGGCATGGCTGGGAGGAAAGCTCTACGTGGCCGATACGAACAATCACCAAATCCGGGTTCTGGATCCGGCTACGCAAACCGTCACGACGCTGGAGTTCGCGGGGTTGGAGCAATTGAGCCGCCGCCAAATGCATACGTTCCGGGGCCGCGCGGTGGATCTCGGGCGGCAGGCGGTCCGGACTGGCGCGGCGGAACTGGTGCTGGACATCGTCCTGCCCAGTGGTTACAAGTGGAACGGGGATGCCCCGTTTTACCTGCGCTGGCGCACGGCCGCCGGCTCGGCTTTGAAGCTGGGGCTCGATCCGGCCAAGCTGGACTTCAAGTCCACGCGCTTTCCCTTGCGCATTCCTGTCGATGCCCCGGCCGGCAGCTCGGAGATCACCTTCGAAACGGTGGTGTACTACTGCACGGACCGCTCCTCGGCCTGCTACGTTGACGCCATCCGCGCCACGCTGACGTTGGACGCTTCCCCCAGCGGTCCCGAACAGGCGCGGGCTCAGATTCCGGTCCGGGTCCCGGGCGCCTGAAACCGTTTTGTAACGGGCTGTTGATCTTCCTGTAACGAAGTGGGAAGATAGAACTCTCCCTACGCGTTCCCCCGGCTGGGGAGATCGGGCCCGAGGTGATATGCGACTCCTGCCCAGGGAAGAGAAGTTCTTCGGTCATTTTCTTCGTCAAGCGCAACTCATTGCAGAGGCATCCTCGCTGCTGCTGGAAGGGGTGCGGGCCGGCAATGCGCATCTGGCCGAGGCTGCGGCCAAGATCCAGGAGCTGGAGAGCAAGGGCGACGAAATCATTCATGACATCTTTACGCGCCTGAACCAGACCTTCATCACGCCGCTGGATCCCGAAGACATCCATTCGCTTTCGAGCAGCCTGGACGACGTTCTGGACGGCATCGAAGACGCGGCCTACCGGATGGCCGCCTACCGGCTGGAGCCGATCCCGCCGCAGGTAGTGGAGCTATGCGAGATCGTGGACTCCTGCTCCAAAGTCCTGGTGGCCGCCATGGAAGACCTGAACCATGACAAGCCGCTGCTGGATCACTGCATTGAGATCAACCGGCTGGAGGACACCGCGGACAAGCTGGTGCGCCGCGTGCTGGCCGAGTTGTTCCGCAGTGAGATCCATCCGATCGCCTTTATCAAGGTGAAGGAGGTCTACGAAGTGCTGGAGGCGACCACGGACCGCTGCGAAGACGTAGCGGACACCTTGCAAGGGGTGGTTGTGAAGAACAGCTAGCGGTCCGGGACGCCGATGCTGCTTTTGGTCGTCATCATCATCGCCGTCGCTCTGATCTTCGACTACATCAACGGATTTCACGATGCGGCGAACTCCGTAGCCACGATCGTCTCCACCCGGGTGCTGACCCCCTTCCAGGCGGTGCTTTGGGCGGCCTGTTTCAACTTCATCTCCGCTTTCAGTTTCGGCACCGGCGTGGCCAAGACCGTCGGCGCAGGCATGGTGGACTTGGCGGTCGTGACTCCGTACGTTGTCCTGGCCGGGCTGCTGGGGGCGATCCTTTGGGATCTGATCACCTGGTGGTTCGGACTTCCCACCAGTTCCTCTCACGCCCTATTCGGCGGCTACGCGGGGGCTGCGATGGCGCGGGTCGCTTTCACGCGCGGCATTTCTCACTGCACGGATGCGCTGATCTGGAGCGGTTGGGTAAAGACGTTGCTGTTCATGGTGGCGGCGCCGGTGATCGGCCTGGTGCTGGCCTATATCTTCATGGTGTCGATCTACTGGCTGTTCCGCGATTCGACGCCGAAGAAGATGGACGTCTACTTCCGCCGGCTCCAATTGCTCTCGGCGGCCATCTACAGCTACGCGCACGGAACCAACGACGCGCAGAAGACCATGGGAATCATCACCAGCCTGCTCGTGACCGGCGGCTACCTGCAAACATTCCATGTGCCGGTGTGGGTGATCCTGTCGGCGCACGCCGCGATTGCGCTGGGAACGCTGACCGGCGGCTGGAGGATCGTTCACACGATGGGGGTGCGCTTGACGAAGCTGCGGCCGCGCAGCGGTTTTTGCGCGGAGGCCGCGGCCGCCACATCGATCCTGCTGGCCACCGAGCTAAAGGTGGGCGTCTCCACCACTCATGTGATCACGGGCGCCATCGCCGGCGTCGGCTCCATTCAGCGGGTCAAGGCGGTGCGCTGGGGCGTGGCGGCCAACATTGTTTGGGCTTGGATTCTCACGATCCCGGCCTCGGCTCTGGTGGCGGCGTTGTCCTACTTGGCGCTGCACGCTCTATTGCCCGGCATTTAGCCTGCGCGACATGGCCCGCCCGGATGACGGCCCCGAGTCAAAGCGGGTCAACGGGACCTGCATGCTGTGTGAGTCACCAGCGGTTGGCCCGGTCTGGCGCAGTGTGTTTCCCAACTGCGGGTGCGCGAAGAAAGCCTCTGCGGGTCCCCGGTCCGGTGCACCTCCGGGACATACAAGGTATTCGGGGACTTCGCCGCGGCCAGGGGCCAAAGCCGGGATCCAAGCGTGTACGGGGTCTGCAATAATATGGATGGCAATGCAGGTGATGAGTTTCGAGCGTATCACAGTCGATCCAGACCAGATGGGCGGCGTCCCGTGCATCCGGGGTCTGCGCATCCCTGTCGCTACCATCCTCCGGATGCTCGCTGGCGGCATGAGCGAGCAGGAAATCCTGGCTGAGTATCCCGATCTTGAGCCAGAGGACATCCGGGAAAGTCTCCGCTTCGCGGCCGTTTCCGCCATGGAGCGCGAACTCACCCTGCCACGGTCTGCGTGAAGTTCTCCTTAGCGCGTCAACAGGCCCCGGACGCGCAGCCAGTTGGCCAATAGCCGAGGCCACTCCGCCAGCGCCGGATCGTTCATCGCCAGGCCCACGCCGTGGGGGCCGCGCTCGAAGATGTGCATCTCAGCGGGCACGCCCGCCTTGCGCAGCGCCAGATAAAACGAAACGCTGTTTTCCGGAGGCACGCCAGTGTCCGCGTTCGTATGAAATAGGAACGCCGGCGGCGTTTGCGGAGTCACCTGCAACTCATTGGAGAGCAGTTCGACCAGCTTGGGGTCGGGGTTCTCGCCGAGTAAGGAGTTACGCGATCCCTTGTGCATGTAGGGTTGAGTGAAGGTGATGACCGGGTAGCCGAGGATGATGAAGTCCGGGCGGCTGCTCAGCCGGTCGATGGGATCCTCGGCCGAGGGGTTGCCCGCATCGAAGTGCGTGGCGGCGGTGGAGGCCAGGTGGCCGCCGGCCGAGAAGCCCATGATGCCGATCCGGTCGGGGAGAATGTCGTATTCTTTGGCGCGGGAGCGCACCAGCCGGATGGCCCGCTGCGCATCGGTGAGAGGCGCCGGGTGGCGGTAGCGCGGGCCGAGGCGGTATTTGAGCACGAACGCCTTGACGCCCAGCGAGTTCAAGAAGTTGGCAACTTGGCGGCCCTCATGGTTGCTGGCCAATCCGACGTAGCCGCCGCCAGGGCAGACGATGACGGCCGTTCCGGAGGTTTGGCGGCCGTAGGCGGCGTAGTAGGTGAGGGTGGGAATGTCGCGGTCTTCGTCGCCCACCGCGCCGGGGGCTTTGCCCTCCCACAGGCGGAACGTTGGCGTTTCCACGGAGGTCTCCAGCTTAGGCTGCTGAGCGGCGACGGGCCTCAGTGTCATCAACAGCGGGATGCAGGCGCAGACGCATAAGAGTTGCAAGGTTCGCATAGAGAAGGCATGATCGCGCTGAAGACGACAGGAAGTCAAGGAGGATCCGGCCGGCGCCGGTTAAACACGCGCAGGCCGGCGCGGGGAAAGGCGAAATCGGAGCCGGTTGGGTGAGAATGGGACTTATGGACATTCCAGTGACAGTACTGATTCTGGCTGCGGGGCTCGGCACGCGCATGAAATCGAAACACGCCAAGGTCCTTCACCGGGCCGGAGGGAAGAGCCTGGTGGAACATGCGGTGGCGGCGGCGTTGGAGGTGGCGCCGGCCGGGCGGATTTTCGTGGTGACCGGATACCAGGCGGAGCGCGTGGAGGCTCTGCTCCAACCTATGGGCGTGCGCTTCGTGCGCCAGCAGGAGCCCAAGGGCACGGGGCACGCGGTGGCGGTGTGCCGCGAGCAGGCCGAAGGCCAGGACGGGCTGGTGGTGGTGTTCTACGGCGACTGCCCGCTCATCACGGGCGCTACGCTTCGCCGGCTGGTGGAGCACCAGCGCGGTTCGTCCGCCGCGCTGACGTTGATTTCGACGCGCCTGGCGGATCCCACCGGCTACGGGCGGATCTTGCGGGGCGCCGATGGGAGCGTGGAGGCAATCGTGGAACAGAAGGCCGGCACGCCGGAGCAGCTCGCGATCCAGGAGGTCAATCCAGGCTTTTATTGCTTCCGGGCGGAATCTCTGTGGAAGCACATTGGGGAACTGGACAACAACAACCCTGCCCGAGAGTATTACCTGACCGACATGGTCCAAATCCTGCGAGCAGCCGGAGGGCGCGTGGAAAGCATTTTTCACGAGGACACCCAGGAGCTGATGGGCATTAACACGCGGGTGGAGCTGGCGCTGGCGGACCGTGTGCTGAGGGAGCGGACGGCGCGGCGTCTGATGCTGGAAGGCGTGACCATCGAGAAGCCGGAGACGGTGACGATTGACGCCCAGGTAAAGATCGGGCCGGACACGGTGATCGAGCCGTTTGCCCGGATTCTGGGTAATACGGTGATCGGAGAGGGGTGCCGGATCGGCTCGGCGGCCATTTTGGAAGACTGCACGCTCGAGGACCGGGTGGAGGTTGCGCCGTTCACGGTGTTGAGCGGCTCGCATTTGGAGCGGGAGGTGCACGTCGGGCCGTTCGCGCGGCTGCGGATGGGCTGCCATTTGGGGCAAGACGCCCGGGTGGGCAACTTCGTGGAGATGAAGAAGACACGCTTCGGCGCGGGTTCCAAGGCGATGCACCTGGCCTACCTGGGAGATGCTACCATCGGCGCGGGCGTCAACATCGGCGCCGGCACGATCACCTGCAATTATGACGGCGTGGCCAAGCACCCCACCCAGATCGCCGACGGAGCTTTCGTCGGCAGCAACTCGACGCTGGTGGCCCCGCTGGAGATCGGCGCGAGGAGCTACATTGGGGCCGGCTCGGTGATCACGAAGCCCGTGCCGGAGGACGCTTTGGCGGTGGGACGGGGCCGTCAGGTGAACAAGGAGGGCTGGGCCAAGCGGCGGCGCGAGAGGCAGGCCCGCAGGGACTGAGCCGGCTTACGGTCCGGCCGCGGGCGCCACGCGGAAAACTTCGAAGACCGCCCGGCCGTGGCGGTCGGGGATGAGGGCGAGAGTCTCCCGACGGTAGCCGAGGGTTTGCAGGGCTGTGTCGCGGCGGCGGTTGATGCCGTCAAAGACCTGGAAGGCGTCGGTGTGGGAGACGAAGACGGCGCTGGGTTGGTCCAGCAGCGCCTTAAAATCGTTCTGCTTGCGCTCGTCGAGGGGATCGGCGAAGATCGGATCGGCGCCCCAGACCAGGGGCAGGCGCCCGCGGTGCAGCAGGCGCAGGTTCTCGGTCATGCCCCAGTCGAGCAGCACGATCTGGCGGGCCTGCCAGGCGGGCAGATCGCGGGAAAGCTGGTAGATGGCGTCCGACCAGGAGTAGGGCGAGCCGTTGCGGATGAGTTGCGAGAACTGGTAGTTCGAGCAGAGCAGGTTCCGCTGGCAGAGAAGCACAAGCAGAACCACGGCGAAGACCGGGCCCCATCGTTTCATGCGCTCCGCCAAGCCGGCCACGGCGGCGGCGACCGCAACTTGGGGCCAAGGCCACAGCAGGGCCACATGATGGACGGACGCGCCGACACCCACGCCGAAGAGCATGAGCGACCAAGCGACGGCGGTCACAATCAACGCGAAGCAGAGGAGGCTGCGGGAACGGGTCCCCCAGACCCAAGGCAAGGCTAGGAATGCGCCGAGGAAGGCATAGAACATCAGGCTGGCGCGTTGACGGCCGGTGCGAAAGTCGAGGGCGACGGCAAGGCGCTCCAGGCGGGTCTGTGGGGCGCGGGCGGCGGGGGCGGGATCGTCAAAAGTCAGGTAGCCGATTAGGCCGGAGCCGTCGAGGCTGCGCTGGAAGATGACGGCTTTGCCGAGGATCATGGCGCGGTCGGCGGACCAGCCTTGACTGGCGCGGAGCGTCTCGCCGTGGCTGCGCACGTTGTAGCGGAGCAAAGGGAAAGCGCCCGCGGAAAAACAGACGGCGGCGATGACTAAGTTCTTCCATTTCAAATGAATAAGAAGATGGCTCGGGAAGAGGATCAGGGTGGCGAAGGCCAGGCCGAAGGCGGTCCAACCGAACAGGGCCTTGTCCCAAGCAGCCAAACCGAACAGGAAAAAGCCGAGAGCGAGCCAGCGGCGGCGTCCGGTTTGGCTGTAGAGCACCAACGCCAGCACCCCGGCCACGGTCAACAGGTGTTGGAGAGCCACTGGGCCCCAGTCGAAGCAGGTCGTGAAGAGGTAGGTGGCGTCGGTGGCGAGGAGTGCGGCAGCGGCCAAGGCGGCCGTGCGCCCGGACCAGCGAGTTAAAATATTGAAAAGAAAAAAGATTGTGATCGCGCCGAAGAGCAGGACGGGAACTCGGAGGCTCCAGGCGGAGGGCGCCCACAGGGCGAAGATGGGCGCGTAGATCCAGGCTTTTAGCGTCCCCAGGTAGCTCATGAGCATGAGGGCCACGGGGCGCTGGAAGATTTGGACCGTGTGGCCGGTGGTTCCCGGCGCGTAAATGGCTGCTGCGAAAAGGGCTTCGTCGTTCTGGATGCCGGGGTAGGGGAGCACGGCCAGCCCCGCCAGCAAGAACAGCAGGGCAAGCAAAAAAACTACCGTGTAGTCTATGTAAGAATGTCGCCGCGGCAAGTCCCATTCTCCCCCTCCAAAAGCTTGGGTTCAAGGGGGGGGCGAACGGGGCCCGCTTGGCAATCCGGCTGCCAAAACCGGCCGAATACGGGGCAGGGTTGAGGATTTTTGGCACTTTCTTTGAAACTTTCCGCCCGGCGGAGCGTCTTACCATTTGCGATCTTTTGAGACTGGGTGCTGAGGGCGGTTCCGAACTGGGGCAGTAGACCTGGAACCAAAATTGCTGTACAATTGTCCCCTACTCGCCTCACGTGGTTCGGCAGCGCCGGGTGCGAATCGTTGTTTCGAACAGGAGGGAGAAAGAGAGAGAAGGATCAGTCTCAATTGGCACGATTCAGTAGTCAAGAGGCTGACGGCAGCGCCGAAAGGTGGTTCCGGCTTTGAAAAAAGCCGAAGAGATCATCTGAGGAGGGATGCCGAGGCAGCCGATGAAGAGAGGAGGGTAATGACATGACCAAGGCCGACCTGAACCGTTACCGGAAGATCCTGGAAGCCAGGCAAGCCGAACTAGCAAAGGTCTTGCGAAACCGGGAAGGCATCGCGATAGAGAAAAGTCCGGACGCGCTGGACGAAGTGCAGCATGCGGCCGAGCGTGAACTCGCGATTCGCAATTTGGACCGGGAGTCACACCTCCTCCGCAACGTGAAGGCTGCTTTGCAGCGCATTGAAGACGGGACTTACGGAATCTGCCTGCACTGCGAGGAAGAGATCAGTCCCAAGCGGCTGGAGGCGGTGCCGTGGGCGCCGTTCTGTATCCGCTGCCAGGAGATTGCGGACCGCCAAGCGGCGCAGGGCGAAGAGACCCTGGAGGACCTGCTCGTCAACGCTGCCTAACAAAGTACGGTGATTGGAAGGGCGCGGCGTTGCAGTCGCGCCCTTCGTGTTTTTGAGCAGCCCACCCAGCGGCAGCTTAAAAGCGGATGCGGAGGCCGGAGACCATGCGGCCTGCCTTCTCACCATCGCGGCGGTAGGAGTGGAACAGAGCGGGGTGACAGCGGGTGCACTGTGAGACCGCGTGGACGCGGGGTGGATCGAGTCCGGCCTCGAGAAGCTGGCGGCGGTTGGCTTCCCAAAGATCAAGGCGCGCCGGGCCGTTGAGATCCGAACGCTCTGGGAACCAAGGCTGAAACTGGGCGGCGACTTCTGGGCCGACCTCATAGCAGCAGGGGCCGATGGCTGGGCCGAGGACCGCTTCCAAATCCGCCGGTGAGCTGCCGAAGCGGTCCGCCAGCGCTTGGACCGCCCTAGAGGCGATCGCCAGCGCCGTTCCGCGCCAGCCGGCGTGCACCACTGCGGCAGCACGGCGGTGCGGGTCAACGATCAGCAGGGGCACACAGTCGGCGGTGCGGACGGCCAGCGCCGCGCCGGGAACGTCTGTGAAGAGCGCGTCGCCCTCACCAATGCGCCCGCAAGCGGCGCCATCGGCATAGAGGCAGCGGTCCGAGTGGATCTGGTTCAAAGCGACCCAATCCGGGCGCTGGTTCCAGTCCTCCGACAGCCGGGTGCCAAAGCCGTGTTCGAGCCAAGGGTACTCCAGCCACGGCGTGAAGCGGAGCACGCCGCCGGCGTCCAGCTGTAGGAGGGGCCCCACGCGAGTCAGGCGGCCGGGTTTTGGATCTGGGCGATCCGGACGCGGCGCTTGAAGTCCTCGAGCATGGACTCGTCCAGGCGGACCTGAGTGGGCCGCTTGGCGAAGGTGGTCATCTTGTCGATCTTGTCCTGGAGCTTCAGCAGAGCGTAGAACAGGTTCTCAGGCCGCGGCGGGCAACCGGTGACGTAGACGTCCACGGGGACGATCTTGTCGACGCCCTGGAGCACGGCGTAGGTATTGAACGGCCCGCCGACGCTCGAGCAGGCGCCCATCGAGATGACCCACTTCGGCTCCGGCATCTGGTCGTAGAGGCGCTTGAGCACGGGGGCCATTTTGAAGTTAACGGTTCCGGCCACGATCATCAAATCGGACTGGCGCGGGCTGGGGCGGAAGACCTCGGCTCCGAAGCGGGCGATGTCAAAGCGCGCCGCGCTCGAGGCGATCATCTCGATGGCGCAGCAGGCCAGACCGAAGGTGAGCGGCCAAAGGGAACCCTCGCGCGCCCAGTTGAAAATATAGTCCACCGTGGTGACGACAACGTTTTTCTCAAACTGGTTCTGTAGGAAAGCCATACCCGAGCTCCCGCGTACTGCCTTCATTGTAGCGAACCAGAGCGGATGGTAGATTGGAGGGTGCGGTTACCGAGACCGCGCCGCCAACCGGCGGGCTGCGGCGCAGCTTTGCAGGCCCCATCGCACAGGCACGGGGACTACGCGCAATGAAACTCTCCCATTGGACCGGCTCGCCGGAACGCCGTCATTTTGCTGTGCTGGCGCTGGCGAGCGCCGTTCTGCTGTTGGGCGCGATCCGCTTGGGCGATCTGGCGGGCTACGACGACGCGATGTTCGCGGCCGAGGCCAAGAACATCGTGCGCAGCGGGCAGTGGCTGCCGTTGATAATGCGTGGCGCGCCCGCCGGCGAGCACCCACCGCTGTTCGTCTGGATGCAGGCGCTGAGCTTTTATGCCTTCGGCATCTCGGACATGGCGGCGAAACTGCCTTCCGCGCTTCGCGGCCTTGGGGTGGTGTTGCTGGTCTGGTGGCTGTCGCGGCGGCTGTTGGGGGACGCGGTTGCCGCCGGCGCGGCAATGTTTGTGATGCTGGCCACGCCTTATTTCCTGAAGTACTCTAACCGCGCCATGACCGATGTGCCGACAACGTTTTTCTTTGTTTGCGCCGTGTGCTGCTGGGTGCAGGCGAGGCGCAGCCGGAGCTGGTATTTGGCGGCGGGGCTATTCACTGGGCTGGCGCTGGTGACGCGGGGGCTCATCGGCTTCGCCCTGCCACTGGCGTTCGCGATGGATTACGCGCTGGCCCGGCGGCACGCCCCGGAGAGCACTTTCGGGACCGCAGAGCGGAGTTACTTGCTGGCGGGGCTTTTGCTGGCGCTCGCGCCGCTGGCGGCCTGGTATGCGTTCTTCTTGACCAGCGTGCCGGGCTTCCTCGCCGAGCAGCGGCGCTGGCTGGATGAGCAGGTGTACGGCGGGTTGTCGCCCGCCTGGCGGCGCTACACAGGAGCGCCCGAGTACATTTGGATGCTGGCCAAGTCCTATTGGCCCTGGCTGCCGGCGATGGCCGCGGGAGCGGCGCTGGCGATCCGGCAACGCCGGCGGGAGCTGCATGTGTTGCTGTGCTGGGCGGGCGCCGTGTTCTTTTTGTGTGCGATCACCCGCAGTCGCGTGCTGCGGTACATGCTGCCGGCCTATCCGGCCTTCTCGATCCTGGCGGCGGCCGCCATTGCTCGCTACGTCCCGCGCGCGAAGCTGAGCCGGGCGCTGGACTGGGCCGCGCCGATGGCGGTGATTGCGGCGCTCGGCATTGTCACGTTCAAGCCACCGTCCCATCATGCAGCCGTGATCCTGCCGCTGGTTCAGGCGATGCCCTCCGGGGAACGGCCATGGGTGGCGCTCTACGACGAAGGCCAGCCGAGATGGGACGAAGCCAATCAACTCGAATGGTACGGCGAGTGCATTCCCAAGCTGGTGCGCTCGAAGGAGGAGTTGAGGAACGTGCTCGGGCGGGGCGAGATCCGGCACATTATTGCCGACCGCCGAACGTATGAGGACGAGATCGCACCGCTGCCGCATCTGGTGCGCGCCCGGAGCGGGCATCTGGTCTATGTCCGGCTGGAAGGGCCGGGTTAGACTCTGCCGGCGGGCACGGGCTGCTTCCAGAAGCGCTCGATCTGCTCGAGGGTTTTGCCGCGGGTTTCGGGCAGCCAGCGCCAGATGATCAGAAACTCGGCGACGCACATGGCGCCATAGAGCCAGAAAGCGCCGGAAGCCGTCAGCCAGCGCACCAGGGTCAGGAAGGTCATGGTCAAGGCGAAGCAGGCGGACCAGAGGGCCACGGTGGCAATGGACATCGCGCGGCCGCGGACGCGGTTGGGGAAGATCTCCGCCAGGAGCACCCAGGTGCCGGGACCCAGTCCCACCGCAAAGGCGGCGACGCAGACCAGCATGATGGCCAGCACGAGAAGCGCGGGAGGCGGCTGCAACAGAAACGCCGCTCCCAGCGCCGCTTGGCAGGCGGCCATCACGGAAGCGGAGATCATGAGCAGCGGCCGGCGGCCCAGACGGTCGATGACCGCCAGAGCCACGATGGTCGCCAAGAAGTTCACCAGACCGACGGCGACGTTGTAGCCGATGGCGGCCGTATCGCTCTGACCGCCGACCTGTTCCTTGAAGATCACCGAGCCGTAGAAAAGAACCGTGTTGATGCCGGTGATTTGCTGGAGGATGGCCAGAGCGACGGCCAGAGCGGTGGCGCGCCGCAGGCCGGGTTGAAACAGCTCGGCCAGCGAGCCGGCCTCCTCGCGGATGGCGGCCTGAATCTCCTCGAGTAGGCCGACGGCTGTGGTATGGCCATTCACGCGGCTGAGCACCACCAGCGCCCCGCGCTCGCGGCCCATTTCGGCCAGCCAGCGCGGGCTTTCGGGAACGAAGAACAGGGCGGTCAGGAACACGGCCGAGGGGACGATTGCTGTGGCGAACATCCAGCGCCAGGCGCTGGGCCCCAAGTAGGACAAGCTCCAGTTGATGAAGTAAGCCAGCAAAATGCCGGTGACGATCGCCATTTGGTTCATGGAAACCAGGCGGCCGCGGTTGCGCGCAGGGGCGATCTCCGCGATGTAGAGAGGGGCCAGAAGCGAAGCCATGCCGATGGCGACGCCGCCGGCGAAGCGCGCCGCCATAAACTCCGAGAGGTTCCGGGGCAGGGCAGCGCCCGCGGAGGACAGCGCGAACAGCAAGGCGGAGAGCATCAGGATGCGGCGGCGGCCGAAGCGGTCGCTGAACCAGCCTCCGACGCTCGCGCCCAGGATGCAACCGGCGAGCAAGCTGCTGGCGGCCAGCTCGGTCTGAACCTCGCTGAGCTGGAACTGCTCGCGCAGAAACAGAATGGCGCCGTTGATGACCGCGATGTCAAAACCAAATAGGAGGCCCGATGTCGCGGCCACCAGCGAGGCGAGCAACACATACCAGGCGCTGCCTTGTTCGGAGTCAGAGCGGGAGGCGGAGGTTTGGCGGCTCACGGTTCGACCTAACAGTGTACACGTCCGCCGGGCGAGCCGCGGCCGACGTGGCGAAGCGGGCGTCCGCCGTGATGAGATAGGCACATGAGTTTGACACGGCGTGCTTTCGTGGGAACGAGCCTCGCCACAGCGGCGGCAGCGAGCGGCCTGGCGGCGGGCGCAACTCAGCCTTGGTACCGGCGCTGCCTGCGCTGGGGCCAGACGAACATCACCGAGCGGGATCCGGTGCGGTATGACATCGCCTGGTGGCGCGGCTATTGGAGGGAGACCCAGATCCAGGGCGTCATTATCAACGCGGGCGGGATTGTCGCCTATTATCCGAGCCGGAATCCCCTGCACTACCGCGCGGCGTTTCTGGGAGGGCGCGATCTGTTCGGCGAGTTGCGGGAGGCGGCGCGCCAGGAGGGGCTGGCGGTGCTGGCGCGCATGGATTCCAACCGGGCCACCGAGGAGTTCTACAAAACGCATCCGGGCTGGTTCGCGCGGGACGCCTCGGGCAACCCGTACCGCGCAGGGGACCGCTACGTGAGCTGCATCCACGGCCCTTATTACGAGGAGTACATTCCGGAGCTGTTGCGCGAGATCGCGGAGCGGTACAAGCCGGACGGGTTCACGGACAACAGTTGGAGCGGGCTGGGACGGGGGAGCATCTGCTATTGCGAGAATTGCGAGCGGCGGTTCCGGGAGCGGACGGGCCGGCCCGTGCCGCGCAAGGCGGACTGGGACGATCCGGTCTACCGCGAGTGGATCTTGTGGAACTATGCGCGGCGGATCGAGATCTGGGAGTTGAACAACCGGGTGACGCGGGCGGCGGGCGGGCCGGACTGCCTGTGGGTTGGAATGAACGGCGGATCGATGAGCGGGCAGGCGCGCTCCTTCCGCGACTTCAAGGCGATCTGCGAGAGGACGGAGATCGTCCTGCTGGATCACCAGCGCCGCAGCGACAGCGGGATCTTTGCGGAAAATAGCGAGGCGGGCAAGAGGATCCACGGCATCTTGGGCTGGGACAAGCTGATTCCCGAGAGCATGCCGATGTACCATCTGGCGGGCGAGCCGTTCCGGCTCTCCGCGAAGCCGCCCGCCGAAGCGCGGATGTGGATGCTGGCGGGATTCGCGGGGGGCATTCAGCCCTGGTGGCACCACGTGGGCGCGTATCATGAGGACCGCCGCGCTTACCGGACCGCGCCGCCGGTCCTGAAGTGGCACCGGGTCAACGAAGAGTTTCTGGTGAACCGGGAGCCGGTGGCGAGCGTAGGCGTCGTGTGGTCGCAGCGCAATTTGGACTTCTATGGCAGAGAGCAGCCGGAGCGGATGGTGGAGATGCCCTACCACGGGATGACGCAGGCGCTGGTGCGGGCCAGGATCCCGTATGTCGCGGTGCACGCGGATCACATCGAACGGGACTCGGCGCGGCTGGCGGCGCTGGTGCTGCCCAATCTGGCGGCGATGTCGGAGGAGCAGTGCGCGGCGGTGCGGCGTTTTGTGGCGCGGGGCGGCTCGGTGGTGGCCACGGGCGTGACCAGTCTGTATACGGAGATGGGGGACCGGCGCAGCGATTTCGCGCTGGCGGATCTGTTCCGGGTGCGGGCGGCGGGGACGAGCCTCACCGCGGGCGGCGCGCCGGAACGGCGCTGGGCCGCGGCTTCGGCCCACACCTACCTGCGTCTTTCGCCGGAATTGCGGGCGCGGGTGTACGGACCAAAGGCGGGCGATGAGCCGACGCCGCAAGGCGCGCGGCACCCGGTGCTGGCGGGGTTTGACGAGACCGACATTCTGCCGTTCGGCGGGTTACTGGAGAAGCTGGAAGTGATGAGCGGCGGCATAGTCCCGCTGACGTTCATCCCGGAGTTTCCGGTCTTTCCGCCGGAGACGGCCTGGATGCGGGAGCCGAAGACGGACATTGCGGCGCTGGTGCTCAGCACGCACGCCTCCGGCGGGCGCGTGGCCTATCTTCCGGCGGACATCGACCGGCGCTATGCGCTGATGAATCTGCCGGACCACGGCAACCTGCTGGCGAATCTGGTCCGGTGGGCGGCAGGGGACAGCATCCCACTGCGCGTGGAGGGGCCGGGGCTGATCGATTGCCACCTGTACCGGCAGCCGGGGCGGATGATTCTGCATTTAGTGAACCTGACGAGCGCAGGCACATGGCGAGCCCCGGTTGAGGAGCTGATTCCGGTGGGGCCGCATCGGGTGTCGGTGCGGCTGGCCGATGGAATGAAGGGCGATGCGGTGCGGCTGCTGGCATCGGAATCCAAGGCTGCCGCCGCGGTTCAAAACGGGTGGTGCAGTTTTGAAGTGCGCTCCATCACGGACCATGAGGTCGCCGTGATCGGCTGACCGCGCGGCAAGCGGCGGAGAGGGCCGGCCTTAGCGCCCGGCGGCGCCAGAAGAAGCTCCGGCTGGAGCTTTGCTGCGGGCCAGCCCGCGGGTGCGGTCCAGCTCGCGGCGGAAGAGCGGATTGAGAGGGAATTCCGAGCAAAGCCCGGTGAGCAGACTCTCCGCCTCCCAGGGGCGCTTCTCTCGGAGCGCGATGACCGACAGGAGAACCCGCGCGAACGGACCGTAATAGCGGCCCCTCTCAGCCACGATCCGGAGATGCTCGACCGCACGCTCCTTGCTGCCTTCCACCTGATCGATCCGCACGAACCAGCGCAGGAAGAAAGGCAGGCTGCCGACGACGTATTCGACCGAGCCGGTGGTGAGGTGGGCATCGTAGTAGGGCGGATCCAAGGCCAGCAGTTTCAGGGCGTGTGTCTGGCTTTGCTTGGCCAGGGAGAAGCTGCCGAAGCGGCGGCGTTCGACCAGGGCGGCGTAGTCGGTCTCCAGCCCGGAGGCCATGGCCTGGGCGAAGAGGGCCTCGCGATCACCGGGCTGCTGCGCGAGACGGGCGGCGGCGTGCTGGCGGGTCAGCTCGAACAGACGGAAGATCTGCCGGCGGATCGCCGGATCCGGGGAGAGTTTGCGGCGGTCCACCACTTTGTCGTCATCTTCGAAGAACTCAGTTTGAAGGATCTTGAGCCGGTCCAGCTCGGCGAAGAAGAACGCCGCGGCTTTGACGGAATAGGGCAGCGGGTTAGAGGCATCTCGCGCGATCTCGCGGTCCAGGATGGCGTGCGCGCCCGGGAAATCAAACTCATACATGCGCACGAAAGCCTGGCCTTCGGCGGAGGAGGTGTCAACCCTGGCGAATTGTCCCCAGCCCAGGGTGGCGCAGGCCAAAATAAGAGTCGCCGCTCGCAAAAGCCAAGTATAGCGCGGAAGGTCTCGGCGCCGCCGGCCGGCTTAGTACACTGGATGCATGCGGTCTTTCCGGGTTTTCCTCTTTCTGGCGCTGGCTGCGGCCTGGGCCGGGGCGCAGATTCAAGACATCTCCGCCGAGCGCATCCGGGCGCACGTGAAGTTTCTGGCTCATGATCTGCTGGAGGGCCGCGCTCCGGGCACGCGCGGCGGACAGCTCGCGGTCGAGTACCTGGCGGCGCAGTTCGCATTGGTTGGGGCGAAGCCCGCCGGGGAGAATGGAACGTACTTCCAGCGGGTGCCGCTCGTGGGCGTCGAGCCCCAGCCGAACTCGCGCTTGTCGGCGGAGGGCGCCAAAGGCAAGATCGAATTCCGCTGGCTGGACGAATTCGTGGGCGTCAACCGGCGCCAGCGGGAGTTTGAAGAGATCAACGCCGAGGCCGTGTTTGTGGGGCACGGCATCGTTGCGCCCGAGTTCCAGTGGGACGACTTCAAGGGGGTGGACGTGCGCGGCAAGGTGCTGGTGCTGTTCACCAATGAGCCGCCCTCCACCGATCCTAAGTTCTTCGGAGGTCGCGCGCTGACCTATTACGGGCGCTGGACCTACAAGTTCGAGCAGGCCGTGCGGGTGGGCGCGGTGGGGGCCATCATCATCCACACCACGCCGACGGCGGGCTACGGCTGGCAAGTGGTGCGCAACTCCTGGAGCGGGGAGGATCCCTACGTGCGGCTCAAGCCGGGCGAGCCGGAGCTGGCGTTTGCCGGCTGGGTGACGGAGGAGGCGGGCGGCAAGTTGCTGGGCATGGCGGGTTACAAAGTGGAGGAATTGCTGAAACGCGCCGCGTCGCGCGACTTCAAGCCGATCCCGCTGAATCTGCGGATCCGGGGAAGCTTCCACAGCAAGATCCGGGATATCGAGACTTACAACGTGGCCGCCGTGATTCCGGGCAGCGACCCGGCGCTGGCGCAAGAGGCGGTGATCTTCAGCGCGCACTGGGACCACTTGGGCATCGGGCCGGCCGTGAACGGCGACAACATTTACAACGGCGCGGTGGACAACGCCACCGGGTGCGGCATGCTGATCGAGATCGCGAGGCTGTGGGCGTCGCTGGAGCCTAAACCGCGGCGGTCGGCGTTGTTTCTGGCGGTGACCGCCGAGGAGGGCGGGTTGCGCGGCTCCGACTACTACGCGCAGCATCCGCTGGTCCCGCCGGGCAAGACGGCTGTGGCGATCAACTTCGACGGTTTCCTTCCCTTCGGGCGGACGCGCGACGTGGTGGCGCTCGGCGCGGAGCGCACGACGTTCTGGCCGGTGGTCCAAGACTTGGCGCGCCAAGCGGGGCTGGTGTTAAAGCCAGACCAAAGGCCCGAGCAGGGCAGCTTCTACCGCTCGGATCATTTCAGCTTCGCTAAGGCAGGCATTCCGGCGTTTTCGCTTCACGCGGGCGTCGACCTGGAGGGCAAGCCGGAGGGTTACGGCCAGAAGCTCTTCGAGGAGTTCAACGCCAAGCACTACCATCAGCCCTCGGACGAATACCGCGATGACTGGGATTTGTCCGGCATGGAGCAGGTGGCGCGGTTTGGGGCGATGCTGGGGCAGGCGGCGGCGAATCTGGACCGGCTGCCGAGTTGGAACGCGGGCGAGGAGTTTCTGGCGATCCGCCAGAACAGCGGCGTGAAGTAGGGGCGTGCGGGACACGGCGACGCTGATCTGCCGGTGCAAATGCTGAAGTAGCAAGCTGGCGGCAGGTTCCACTGGGGCGGCGGCTTAGAGTGGAGCGCGGAGTCTTGCGGGCCGGATGGCGTTGGGACTCCCGTACCGTTCGGGATTGTGTTGCTCTGCCGGCGTGACCGCCGGCATGGCAAGCCTGGCGGCTTGCTCCACTTGCAGCGGCGCAATTCGGTGGATGGGAGAGCGGCGGGTGAAGGGGGCCCAGGCCGGCTGGAAAGCCGGCCGCAGGCTAGAAAGCCTGCCCCACAGGTGGGCGGCGGCTTGAGGTGGAGCGCGCAGTCTTGCGGGCCGGATGGCGTTGGGACTCCCGTACCGTTCGGGATTGTGTGGCTCTGCCGGCGCGACCGCCGGCATGGCAAGCCTGGCGGCTTGCTCCACTTGGAGCGGCGCAATTCGGTGGATGGGAGAGCGGCGGGTGAAGGGGGCCCAGGCCGGCTCGAAAGCCGGCCGCAGGCTGGAAAGCCTGCCCCACAAAAACGGCCGCAGGCCTGGAGGCCTGCCCCACAAGAACAGTCTGACCTACAACAGGAGGGAAATGCTATTCGCGGGCAGCATGCTAGAGCGCTTCGGGCGCAAGCCGCAGGTCTGTGCGCTGCTGGGTAGAGTTAGGATCGCGGCGCCGCGGGGCATTGGAAAGAATCAGGCGCTGGCCAGGGCTTTCAGGCGGGCCGTGAGCCTAGACTTGTAGCGCGCCGCGGTGTTGTCCTTGATGATGCCCCACTTGACGGCGCGGTCAATGATGGAATACGTGCGGGGCAAAGCGGCGGTGGCCGCCTGCACATCTTTGGCGGCCAGCAGGCGCCGGAAGGCGCGGATTTGTTTGCGCAGTCTCGACTTGCGAGCCGAGTTGAAGACGGTTCTGCGTTTAATTTGCCGGGCCCGTTTAAGCGCGGATATGGTGTTCGCCATCTAGCGGATATTCACTCCTTGGAATGGATCCTAAAGTGCAGGATACCGTACCGGGCGCCCGCGGGTCAAACGCCTGAGGGACTGGCGCGTCCCTAACGTGGCGCCAAGAACGCGCGGCCAGAAGCGATTCAAACGCCATGCCCTTCCCGCGCCACCCGGAGTTGTTGAAGGAAACCTGGTTGTTGGGTGCGTGGGAGCCGGCCGGTGGCCGGCCGCGAAACCTCTATCGCAGCTCCGCAGTGGAGGCCGCACTTGGGTGTGCGCACCTGCGCAATCCCGAGCCCGCCGGATCAAGTGGATTTGTCATGCCTGCGCGCTTTGTATAGCCCAGTCCCGGCACAACACCTCCGCCTGCTCCAGGACGAGCTCCGTGGCCCGAGCCTGCTTATCGGGCGGGTAGCCGTAGCGCCGAAGAATGCGCTTCACCATTACCCGTATCTGGGCGCGCACGTTCTCGCGGACGGTCCAGTCGACTCTCACGTTTTCCCGGACCGTGCGCACCAGTTCCTGCGCAATGGCGCGCAGCATTGCATCCCCCAGGACCTTAACGGCGCTGTCGTTGACTTCCAGTGCGTCATAGAAGGCGATCTCGTCCTCGGTCAGGCCCAGCTTCTCACCCCGCCGGTCCGCCTCGCGAATGTCCTTCGCCAGGGCAATCAGCTCTTCAATGACCTTCGCCGTCTCGATCGCCCGGTTCTGGTATCGCCGGATCGCCTCTTCCAAAAGCTGAGAGAAGGCGCGGCCCTGTACGATATTCTTTCGGCTCCGGGTCCGGATCTCTCCCTCGAGAAGCCTGCGAAGCATCTCCACAGCCAGGTTCTTGTGCGGCATGCCCCGGATTTCCGTGAGGAACTCATCTGACAAGATGGAGATATCCGGCTTCTTCAGCCCCGCAGCCGCGAAAGTGTCGATCACTCCTTCGGAGGCCACTGCGCGTGACACAATCTGGCGGATGGCAAGTTCGAGCTCCTCGGGAGTGCGGCCGCCGCCGCTTGCGCCCTTTGTCAGGACCACCCGGACCGCCTGGAAGAAAGCCACGTCATCCCGGATTGCGAGGGCCTTCTCATGAGGCACGGCCAGCGCGAAAGCTTTCGACAGATCGCTAACCGCTTTCGCGAAGCGGTTCTTTCCGTCTTCCAGCCTCAGAATGTGTTCTTGCGCGGCAGGCAGTACGGACAGGCGCTGTTGCGGCGACCCTGCCTTCCAGTCGGACCAGTCGAAGCCGTGAAGCATCGCGCAGCAAACTTCGTATTTCGAGAGCATCAGGTCGACGGCCTCCCCCTGGTCGATCGCAGTCCGGCCCTTGCCGCCGCTTTCGGTGTAGTTGGCTAGCGCCTGCTTGAGTTCGTGAGCCAGACCCAGGTAATCCACTACGAGGCCGCCCGGCTTGTCCCGGAATACCCGATTCACCCGCGCGATCGCCTGCATGAGGCCGTGCCCGCGCATGGGCTTGTCGATGTACATCGTGTGCAGGCAGGGCACATCAAACCCCGTCAGCCACATGTCGCGCACGATGACGATTTGAAAAGGATCCTTGGGGTCCTTGAACCGTGCGGCCAAGCCTTCACGCCGCTGCTTCGTGCGAATGTGTGGCTGCCACTCGGGCGGGTCAGAAGCCGAGCCCGTCATGACGATCTTGATGGAGCCTTTCTCGTCATCCTCGTGGTGCCAGCCGGGCCGGAGCTTGACGATGGCGTCGTAGAGTGCTACGCAGATGCGCCGGCTCATACAGACCACCATCGCCTTGCCTTCCATCGCTTCCAGGCGCCGCTCAAAATGAGTGATCAGATCCTGGGCAATCGCCGCGATTCGCTTCTCCGCGCCCACCAGGGCTTCCAGTTGAGCCCACTTGGTCTTCAGCCGCTCCTTGTGTTCAATCTCCTCGCCTTCGGTCAGCTCTTCGAATTCCTCGTCGAGCTTCGGCTTCTCGTTCTCGTCCAAGGCCAGCATGGCGAGCCGGCTTTCATAGTAGATGGGTACAGTGGCGCCATCCTTCACCGCCCGCTCGATGTCGTAGATGCTGACATAGTCGCCGAAGACGGCCCGGGTGTTCTTGTCTTCCAGCTCGATGGGCGTTCCGGTGAACCCGATAAAGGAGGCGTTAGGCAGAGCGTCCCGCATGTGCCGCGCGAAGCCATCGATGAAGTCGTACTGGCTCCGGTGCGCCTCATCGGCGATCACCACGATGTTCCGCCGGCCGGACAGCAGCGGGTGCTGATCCTCGCCTTCGGTGGGAAAGAACTTCTGCACCGTGGTGAAGACCACGCCACCGGAAGACGTCTTCAACAGGTTTCGCAGGTGCATCCGGCTGCCCGCCTGGAGAGGAGTCTGACGGAGAAGCTCGTGGCACCGGGCGAAGGTATCGAAGAGTTGGTCATCCAGATCGTTGCGGTCGGTGATGACCACCAGGGTGGGGTTCTCCATCGCTGGATGCTGAATGACACGGCCGGCATAGAACACCATCGTGAGGCTCTTTCCCGACCCTTGGGTGTGCCAAACCACGCCGGCGCGTTTGTCCCCATGGACCCCGGCCGCGTGCAACGTGGATTCCAGCGCCAGGTTCACTGCGTGGTACTGGTGGTAGCCCGCCATCTTCTTTACGAGGTTTCCGCCGCCGCTGTCTTCGAACACGATGAAGTAGCGGATCAAGTCCAGGAACCGGCGCTTGTCGAACACTCCCTTCAGCAGCACCTCAATCTCGGGCATTTCCGGACCGGCCAGCGATTCGCCCTCGATCGTGCGCCAGGGCAGGAACCACTCGCGGCCGGAGGTAAGCGTGCCGATGCGCGCCTGCAAGCCGTCGGAAATGACCAGCGCCTCGTTGAAGGTGAACAACGAGGGGATGTCGTGCTTGTAAGTCTCCAGTTGATTGAGCGCGGACAGCAGCGTGGCGCTTTCGTCGGCGGCGTTCTTGAGCTCGAGGACCGCCAGAGGCAGGCCGTTCACAAACAACACGATGTCCGGGCACCGTTCCCGGCGATTCTCCACGACGGTAAACTGGTTGACGGCCAGGAAGTCGTTGTTTTCCGGGGATTCAAAATCGATCGCTTGAACGGCCTGATAGCCGTGTGGCGCCCCTTCGCCTTCGACCTCCACCGGGACGCCCTCGATGAGCATTTGGTGGAACGCGTGATTGTTCGCGATGAGAGACGGGGATTCCGGACGCACGAGCTTGCGGAACGCCTCGTCAATGGCGTCACTGGGAATTGCCGGATTCAGCCGCTCGAGTGCTTGCCGGAGCCTGGTTTCGAGCACCACCTGGCCGTAATGATCGCGTTCAGCCCCCGGCTCGCCTGGGGCGATCCCCGGCCCGGCGAGGATCGTATAGCCGAGGCTTTCCAGCCACGCTAGCGCGGCGTGCTCAACAACGGATTCGGTGAAAACCCGCGCAATCCGGCTCATGACGTCATTTCGCTCAGCGCATCCCGGAACGCGCAGAAGCTCTGCGAACGGTTTTCTGCCGGATTCATGTGCTGCGCGATCGCCCGGGCGGCTTCGATCTTTCTTAAGCCAGTTTGGAAGTGTCCGGCTCTCCGTAAAATCCGTTCCAGGGCCTCCCACGTGCCGCCTGAGATTGCATCCGGGTCACGATACTTGCTCTTTTTCGGAACGTTTTCGTCCACACCGGGGTAAGCGGCGCGCACAGCCTCCCAATCTCCAAAGAACCACGCCTCAAGTTCCTCTATGGCCATGCGGTTCACGACTTGAAACCTGCCGGCGCCCCGCTGTACTACTAGCCCGTAGATTCTTTTCCGCGCGCGAAGATTTTTTATGCCGCCACACCTGTTTGGTTGCGGCTCTGCCGCGCTGTGTTCTTGTAATGAGCCCCGCATCTCTGGCAGCCATCTCCAGATTCTGTTTCAAGCTCGCGCAATCATCGTCGTCGCGGTCCACGACCACCACAATACGCCAATCCTGCGGCAACCATGCGGCGTAGCCTCTCAGGCGGGCGGGGAGCTTGCTGAGCAGGTCCTGCTTACAAAGGTACGGGTAGATCTCAAACGACAGGCCGCTGCTGATCTTCGGAATAATCAGCCGCAACGCCGCCTCCATCGATGGTTCCTCGACCAGAATCTCGACGTGCGTCACCATGACCGCGTGCGCCCCCTTTGGCGAGGTGCGCCGGAGTTCACCAGGGGGTCTCCCACCCCGAACCGGCCCTCCAGCCACAGGTACCCCATCGACGCCCCTGCTTGGACGAACTCCTTCACACCTTGGATATCCGCCGCACGGACCGTTTGGGTGTAGCCCATCTCGTCCCTGTATAGAATCCGAACCTCTTCAGGTTTCGCGGAATCCAGGAAGAACGGGGAATGCGTTGTCACCAGAAGCTGGGAATGTTCTGTCGCCTTGCGGCACTCCTCGCCAAGCTCCGGCAACAGCCTGGGGTGGAGAAAATTCTCAGGTTCTTCAATGCCGATGAACTGGGGCGGGTCAGGATCGTACAGCACCACAAGGTAGGAAAGCATCTTGAGGGTTCCGTCGGAGGCGAACCGGGATAGGATCGGCTGGTCGAAGGGAGCATCTTTGATTTGAAGCAGCAGCCGGCCATCCGGCATTTGGTCCGCCACCACCTTCTCCAGCCGTGGGACGCGCCTTCGTAACGTGTGGAAGATCTGATCCAACCGCTCCAGGTGTTGTTCCCGCAGGTATTGGATGACGTTCGCCAGATTGTCGCCCGTCTTGCTCAAGCGCTCCTGCGGCCCGGCTTCCGGTTGCCCGCGCGTGTCCTCGATCGACAGGTAGGAAACGTACCAATCTGTGATGAACTCGCGCAGCGCGGCGACGCGCGGGTGCTCGGCAAACTGCCCCAAGGCGTTGACTGCGATGAGATCGGCGGACTTCAGTGGAATTTCGATCCGCTGGTCTTTCTCGTCCGGCAACTCGCCACTTACAGCACGGCCTCTGCCCTCGCGGTAATCAAGAAACCGGAAAGGCTGCCCTCGCGTTCCCCTCCTCCATTGGAGCCATTCCTCGGCGACAAAGGCGCCCTTCGGCCCCTCGTCGAGCGCCAGATGGTACGTGATAACGGGCTTCCCTCGCTGCTCCCGGTATTTCAATTCGATCACCACGGGTCCACTCTGGCCGCGAGTCTTCAATTCTCTGGCCCGCCCGCGCCGGTCCCAGGCATGCCGCAGGCCGAACTGGAAACATTCCGAAAGAAAGTTGAAGACGTCAAAAACCGTGGATTTGCCGCTGCCGTTGGGGCCGAGCAGGACGGTGAAGGGCGTGATCTCCCTGATCTCAATAGACCGAAGAGCCCGGTAGTTCTCCAGGGGGCGTCCCGAACGTAGTTGAAGGTTGGTGGCAGACGGCGGCCGGCTTCGATTAGAATCCGGTTGACGAAAACCCTGAATCCGAAAGGAGCCAACCGCCTTGAGTAAAAGGTATCAGA
>Ga0308411_10000472_pt1 | contig 26655 bp, 20 predicted proteins | sample HotsprottomLayer_2_FD_203530 | JGI IMG/M metagenome (GOLD analysis project Ga0308411, IMG submission 203530) | Hot spring phototrophic mat microbial communities from Octopus Spring, Yellowstone National Park, Wyoming, United States -... | ecosystem: Environmental > Aquatic > Thermal springs >... | reverse complement strand
CGCGAGCCGGGCTTGAGTGTCTTCTGCAATATCGGCTTGAGTTGATTGTTCAGATCGTCGCCCATGTACAGGGTGACGACGTTGGCATCGCTCAGATCCTTGATCTTGAGAACATCTCCCAAGCGGAACTCGACCTTGTCGGTCACGCCTGCTCGCTTGGCCGTCTCTTCGGAATCCTTGATGCGTTCCGGATCGATGTCGTAGCCGATACCCTTCTTGGCCTTGAACTTGGACACGGCGGTCACCGGCAGTCGGCCGTCGCCGCAACCCAGATCGTAGACAATATCCCCTTCCTTGACATTAGCTAGCTTGAGCATGGCCTCGACCACTTCCTGCGGCGTCGGCACATAACGCACCACGATGTCGTCCGGTTGATTGGGATCGTGCTTGCGGAGATCGACTGTAACATCCTTACCCGCATAGACGTTCACCTTCCGCTTGCGGGTGATCTTGGTGTAGTTGTTCGGCTCCCAGAAGACCGTGACGTTGTAGAAGTACTTCTTGCCTGGCTCCAGAGGCGGTGTCTCGAACGTGCGCTTTTCGCCGCGCTGATTGCTCTTCTCGCCGTCGATGGTCAGGATTGCATCATCCTGGGGAACCAGGATGATCACCTTGGCCGGGGCCTTCTGAGCATCTTGTGCCAGTCCAAAGACCGCCCACGTTGTCATCACCAGTAGCGTACCCAATCCCAGGCACGCTCGCGTGAGAGCCTGCATGGCTTCTCTCCTTCTGTGTTCTTGTGTTTCTCAACAGTAAGGCATCACTTCCCTTACCGTTCTGAAGAACATGATACGCAAAGGGCAATGTCTGGCGAGTAGCTGACTCGACAACCTCGATCACCGCGGCCGGCTTGCCACTAAACGCAGGTCGAGTTGCCGTCGCTGCAAATCGACGTGTACCACCTGCACCCGTACGCGATCGCCCAGGCGGAAGGTGCGTCCCGATCGTCGGCCGATCAGACTGTGAACCGCTTCCTCGTAGTAGTAGTAATCGTCGGGCAAGGTGCTGATGTGTACCATGCCCTCGACGGGAAGTTTCTCGGCCTGACCGAAAAAGCCGTAGTCGGCCACGCCGGTGATGATGACCTCGAGTTCCATTCCCAGGCGTTCGGCCAGGTAGTTCAGCAACTTCAGCTTGATGAGTTCGCGTTCGGCCAGTTCGGCGCGACGCTCCATCTTGCTGCAATGCTCGCCCAGGCCGACCAGTTCCGCGTAGTTGCCACCCACCTTGCCGGTACGCAACCATTGCCCCAGTTGCCGATGGATGACCAGATCGGGATAGCGACGGATGGGCGAAGTGAAGTGGCAGTAGTGTTCGCTGGCCAAAGCATAATGCCCGTCGTCCTCGGGACTGTAGACCGCCTGCTTGAGACTGCGCAGCAGGGCGTAGTGGACGGCATACACCTCCGGTCGGCTGGCCGACATCTCCAGGATGCGCTGAAGGGCGAAGCGATCGAAGTTGGTCGGCATCTTGTACCCCAGGCTCCTTGCGAAGTCGGCAAAGGCCGACAGCCGGAAGGCATCCGGCCCAGGGTGGATGCGGCGAAGGAACGGCACTTTCAAGCCATGCAGATGCTCGGCGACCGCCTCGTTGGCCGCCAGCATGAATTCCTCGATGATCTGATGGCTGATGTCGTGCTTGCGGAAATGCCCACCGATTACTCGGCCCTGCTCGTCGTACTCCAGTTCCGCCTCGGGCATGGTCAGTTCCAGGGCACCGCGTTGCTTGCGGCGTTGCCGTAACAGCAGAGCCAGATCACGCATGCTCAGCAAGAGTTGGTAAATCTCCGGCTCGATGTGCAGATCGCCGGCAGGATTGCCTTGTTCGAGCAGAGCCAGCACTTGTTCGTAGCTGAATCGTCGCTTCGAGCGGATGGCGGCATTGGCAAAGCGGACACTGGTGCGTTGTCCCTGGGGCGTAAAGCCGATCAGCACGGACTTGACGTAGCGAACGCAATGGGGTTGCAGACTGGCGAGATGATTGGAGATCAGTTCGGGGAACATCGGCAGCACGCGCTGCGGCAGGTAGACGCTGGTGGCACGATTGCGCGCCTCGCGATCTAGGGCACTGCCCGGAGGGGCGAAGTGAGCCACATCCGCGATGTGAACAGCGAGTTCCCAGTGTCCCGTTTTCGGATCGCGTTTCAGGCCGATGGCATCATCGAAATCGCGGGCATCGACCGGATCGATGGTCACCACTAGTTCGTTCGTGAAATCCTCGCGACCGTCCAGGTCGTCTTCGCGAAAAGCGTCAGCGGCCAGACGGGCCTCGCGCAAGGCTTCCTCGGGGAACGCATCCGGCAAACCGTAAGCACGGATGATGGATAGCGTATCGACCCCCGGTTGGCCGGCCGGCCCGAGTATTTCGGTGAGAACGCCCTCGCCGCGATCTTCCGGCGAGGGAAACCGCACCATCTCGAAGACCACCTTGTCGCCGGGACGAACTCCCTTAGCGCCCGGATCGCCCACGGCGATGCTGTGACTGAATACCGTGCCATCCACACGCACCAGTCCTTGGCCGTCACGCTCGAAATAGGTGCCGACGAACTGGCGAGTGGCTCGTTCTAGCACCTTGAGAACGCGACCTAGCGGAAGCAGATCGGGTCTGCTGGGTTTACGTGTCAACTTGACTAGAACGATATCGCCCGTAGCGGCATCCAGGGCATCCTCTGCCTCGATGCGTACCTCAGAACCGACTCGCCCCTCGACCGGATGGGGCCGCACGAACCCCACTCCGCTCGCGGTTCGCCGATAGGTTCCCGTCAAGGTGCCATGAGGTGGCGAAGGGCGGAGGGTGTGGTTTTTGCCCAGTTGCACCTGGCCTTCGCGGAGCAAGTCGCGAAGTGCCCTGCGAAAGTCGGCGTATTGTGAGCTACTCACTCCGAGCTTGCGTGCCAGTTCCTTGGGCTTGATCGGCTCGTAGTTACGTCGGCGTAGGTGCGCGAGAATCTGCTGGGAGTAGTCGGCCATCGCTGCCTCGTCTGGAGTTCGGATGCGTCATCCAGACTTGCATCCACCTACATTGTAACGACACCAATCAAGGCTATCAGGTTCTCAAGCCAAAGGGCTTGTCCTAAGTTCTATCGATCAGGCGAAGAAAGGATGAGAGTCCGCTAGAGGCGATCCGGCTCATCCAGACAGCGAATCTCGCTCGTTTGTCAGCAGCTACTCATTCGCTGGCACCGACAGAAGCGTTACAATCACTAAGCCGGACAGATCACGACCGCGAGGAACAAGCGACAGTCATGCACACTCTAGAACAGGCGATAGCCGGATCGCTGTTGGGAACCGCAGTAGGAGATTCGCTCGGCCTGCCGCGCGAGGGGCTGTCTGCACAACGAGCGCGAGCGTTGTTTGGCTCACCGCCACTGCGTCAAGCGTTTGTCGCCGGCTGGGGCATGCTCAGTGACGACACGGAACACACCTGCCTAGTCGGTCAGGCTCTGTTGGCCTCCGGTTCGCAACCGGATCGCTTTGCCGCAGCCCTGGCCTGGCGGTTGCGCGGTTGGTTGTGCTGTGCCCCACCTGCCATCGGATTGGCCACGCTGCGCGCCTGCCTCAAGCTGTGTCTGGGATTCCCGCCCAGTCGCAGCGGCGTGTGGTCAGCGGGCAATGGGCCGGCCATGCGTGCCGCGTTGCTTGGCGTGTGCCTAGGGCACGACCTGCCGCGCTTGCGCGAATTCGTTCGCCTCAGCACTCGAGTGACCCACACCGATCCTCGAGCTGAACGCGGTGCGCTGCTGGTGGCCCTGGCAGCCGCCCACGCAGCCCGAGGCACCCGCATCGACGCGGAAGATTTTCTGCACACCGCTCGCACCACGATTGCCGATGCGGATGACCAAATGCGGGCGTGGCTGGAGAAACTGCAAACCGCTCTGACCAGACAGATCACGCCGCAACAATTCGCCAGCGAACTAGGGCTGAGTCGCGGAGTCAGCGGCTACATTTATCACACCGTGCCAGTGGTTCTTCACACTTGGCTGCATCATCAGGGTGATTTTCGGCGAACGGTCGAAGGCGTGATCGAACTGGGCGGGGATACCGACAGCACGGGAGCGATTGCCGGCGGCATTGCCGGCGCGGGGGTAGGGCCGGCCGGCATCCCGCCGGAATGGCTGCGACTGTGCGACTGGCCGTTGCATCCCGCTTGGATGAACCGACTGGCGGCACGCCTTGCAGAATCGTTTGGCCCAACCGCGCGACCGCATTCCCCGGTGCCGCTGTGCTGGCCTGCTTTGCCGTTGCGCAATCTCGCCTTCTTGGTGATCCTGCTGGCACACATCGTGCGACGACTCGGGCCGCCCTGGGGCAAGTGATTCAGACAACCCAACGGCTGGTGCGGGCTTCCTGACAGAAAACTCGCCCGGTCGGCTCGAAAACCAAAATCGCATCCAATTTGTTGGGTTTCTCTTCACCTAGCAGGTGAACAGCCGTCTCGATACACCTGGACCGAGCATTTCCGCTCTGGTTCTCAGGACGTATGCTCCTGGTAGAGCAAATTCAGACATCTTCGGGCTATTGAGCAGAGTAAAACAGGCCAATCCGGGGTTAACTCATCCTAGAGATTGCTAACAAGCTAGGAATTACCAATATGTCGCTGTGGAACGATGACACGCTCGAAATTCAGGTTTCCGATTTATTCTCTTCGCTCATTCCCCAACCTTTCTCTTCCCTAGTACGCGTCGAGTTCGGGGCTGTGTCGGATCGGGGTAAAGTGAGAAGCAACAACGAAGATTCCTACCTCATCTATCGAACAGGCCGCTACTGGGAACACTTTCAGACCAGCCTCTCTCCCGAGCAGCTACCCGATCGATTCGAGGAAAATGGCTATGTGATGGCTGTGGCGGATGGAATGGGCGGACACAAAGCAGGGCAGGTGGCCAGCAGTCTGGCTCTGCGGGTGGGAGTCGCCACTATCCTGAACGCCGCACGCTGGGGACTGAAGCTGGATAACCTGCCAGATCGTGAACAAGAGATCAAGACCGTAGTGGATCAGTGCCTGGAAATGGTTCGGCAAATTCATGCTGTCGTCACAGAGGAGGCCCGACGCGATCCGACCTTAGCCGGCATGGGCACCACACTGACCGCCTCCTATTCCGTGGGAGATGATCTGTTTGTCTTGCACATCGGAGATTCACGCGCCTACCTTTTCCGTGATAGCCAACTTCAGCAGATCACCCACGATCACACGCTCGTTCAGCAAATGATTGATTCAGGAGAGATCTCCCCTCAGGATGCCGCTCGGCATCGGTTACGGCACGTCTTGACGCGAGCGATCGGCAGTAACAGTGAGGTCGAAGCCGAAGTGAGCCACCTGACTCTTCGAGATGGTGACCGGATTCTCCTGTGCAGCGACGGACTGACCGGAATGGTTCCTGATTCCCTTATCGCCACCACCCTGGCCGACGTATCCTGCGTCCAGCGTGCCTGCGAACAACTCGTTCAACTAGCACTCGATGCGGGTGGTAAGGACAACGTCACGGTGTTGCTGGCTCATTATCAGATCCCGCAGCGACCGCAACCCCTGATTCCAAACACGCGCAAGAAGTGAGGCCGTTTGCTGGGAGGGCGACCTCTTCTTCCTTCGCTGTCCCTGGCTGCGCTTCGGCTCGAAGACGCTTCCTCAGTGCTTGGGTTTGTCGTTGGCTCTGTTGCCAGTGATCACTCTTCAGCGGACTTGTCCCCTTGTGGGTACGGTACTGCATCAGTTTCCTGACCACACGAAGGTGGTGGTGTATCCTGTTGTTCCATCTTAGATCTCCCCGAGTTGCGGAGGCGTAGGGCGATCGGCTCAGATCCGCACTCCACTTGAGCCGTGACCTCCGGTGGTTCATCGGAGATTAAGAGATGGATTGTAGGGGAGAGAGAGCGATTTCTCGACGCAATCGTTGAAAGGTCGCTCTTGGAGGAAGCGGTAATTTGGGCTATTTATGTGTCTATGGTGGTTTGTGGTGCCCCTAACAACTAGACGAGGCTGACATGGCCGAGAAGACAACACCTGCCACACCAATGGCTCCTGCTGTGGAAAAGCTGAAAAAGACGGATGCCGTTCGCCGTATCCTTCAGAAACTCGGCAAGAAAGCGATGCCCAAGGAAATCGCTGCCAGGGTCAAGGAAGAGTTCGGCCTGGACATCACTCCAGACTATGCCGGGAAGATCAAGACAGAGGTTTTCGGAAAGTCTGGCCGTCGATCGGTGACCAAGAAGCCGGTCGAAACCAAGCCTGCTGAAACCAAGGCTCCGGAAAAGGCTCCCTCTGCTAGCAATGGCAAGAGTTCCGCAGTGCTACTTTCGGACATCTTGGTTCTTAAGGATCTGGTCGATCGTGTTGGTGCTGACCACGTCGTTACTCTGATCGGCGTTATGTCGCGTTAGCTCGTGTCGGCACTAGACGCAGTTGCTCAGCGGACGGCACCACCATTGACACGCACGATCTGGCCAGTCAAGTAGCCAGCCTGGGGGGAGACCAGCCATCGCGCTGTCCGAGCGACATCTTCAGGTAGTCCCCAGACTCCCAGTGGAGTTTCGCGGCGAACGCGATCCTGCCAGAACTGTGATGCCTGTTCGCCCCAGGCGGTTCGTATCCAGCCTGGGGCCAGGCAGTGAACGCGTACCTGCGGTGATAGTGAGAGTGCCAAACTGCGAGTGAACGCCATGATTGCCCCTTTGGTGGTTGCGAACAGTTCGCCGCTATCGCCCTCCATCCCCGTTTCTGCCTGATCCCAGCCCATGTTGACAACTACGCCCTGACCGGCCTGTTGCATGCGTCGCCCCAGTTCCCGAGCTAGAGTCAGTGTGGCGCGAACGTCTACGGCCCACAATTCTTCCAGTTTGCGTTCAAAGGGCCAACTGGCCGCCTCGCCTGTGAGCGTATCGGCTCCGGCGTTATTGATGAGGATCTCCAGACCACCCCAGTGATCCCAGGCTTGCTGAATCAGCGTGTGACAGGCCGTCGGATCACGCAGGTCAGCTATCACGACTCCAGATCGCGAGCCGGCACGCTGGACGGCAGCAGCCACCTCCTCTGCCGCACTACGCGATCGTCGGCCATGAATCAGGACATCGGCTCCGCCTGCTGCCAGTTCCAGAGCAATGGCCCGACCGATACCGCTGGTTGACCCGGTCACCAGAGCCCGCATTCCGGTCAACTCCCGAGTCGGTACTCTGTTGTAAGGCCGAACTCCTAGCAACTCGGCACGCAGCTGCGCTATCGTTCGTCCCAGTACGGGATGTCTGGCTCCGGGAGCGATTTCGTAAAGAGGCTCCAGCACGAACAGTCGGCTATGCAGTCGTGGATGAGGTAGAATGAGTTCTGGCCCATCGCAAACACAGTCTCCGACCAGCAGCAGATCGAGGTCTATGGTTCGTGGACCATCTCTTACCGTGCGAACGCGTCCTAGATCCGCCTCGATGGCCAGCAGTACTTGCAGCAGTTCCTGAGGAGCCAAGGCGGTGGCCATTTCCACGACTGCGTTGAGATACGGAGATTGACCAGCCGGCCCACCAACGGGTTGCGTCTCGTAGACGGACGATTGACGCAGCAGACGACCAACGCGCTGTTGCAGGGCAGCGATGGCCTGAAGCAAGTAGTTGTACCGATCTCCCAGGTTGCTGCCCAGGGCGATGTGCGCGATGGCGGTCATGGTCGATTTAGCCAATGAAGAAGGATGGCGGCGAAGTAGGTGGATGTCACCGCAGAGGGCGAACCGGGAGTTAGGCCGTAGCCCCCGTCAGCATTGCGGCACCGCGCGATAAAGGCCCGCAGGTCGTCGGCTCGCGCGGGCTTCGCTCCCAGCATGACGTAGGTGCGGACGACACGATAGCTCGTTTCGAGATCTGATGCAGTGGCCTTGCCGAATCCTCCGTCCTTGTTCTGACCGGCATCCAGAGCGGCGAGGATGGCTCGGGTTTGCTGAGGCGAACACTTGCCGCCCAGCCGAAGCATGCAGGCCACCGCGCTGCCGGTGTCCCGAACCAGACTCGGGCCTTTACCAAAGGTGCCATCGGGATTCTGGCGAGCGGCTAGTTCCTTGAGCCAGGTTTCATTGCGCGACGATCGCTCACCTAGGGCTTCCAGACCTGCGGCGGCCATACGCACCTGCTCGAACTCCTTAGCGTGGTCGGTCAAGTAAGCGATGGCTGGTGCCTTGATGCGATCGGTGGGCAGTTGCAGTTCGATCATGGCCATCAGCCCGACTGCGGTCAGAACGACATCGGCTTTGCCGCCTGGCGTGTCGGCAAAGCCACCTGAGCGGTCGTGACAACGTTCCACGAAGTCCTTGCACCGGGCAGTATTGGGAACGCTGCCACCAAAATACCTCAGGGCCCGAAGAGCCGACGACGTAGCTCGTAGGGACGACTGCTTGACTGCCGCGGTCGGACGAAAGCCGCCATCGGCATTTTGCAGGCTGGTCAGATAACGAATCGTGGCCTGCTTTTGTTCGACTGTCTGGGCCAGAGCCGTCCCTGGAACCAGCAGGCAAGCGAGTAGCAAAAATAGGTTTCGCATCGTGTTCATCCGGTCAAGGAGCCTCGAAAGAGCCATCGCGCAACCGTTGTCAGCAGCAGCAAGGAGAACAGGACGATCCCCATGATCCGCATAACGCCGGTCGCATAGACGACGGCAGCGTTGAAGGTAAGGAAGGCCAGGAAGCCATGAACGCTCCAGCCGATCCAGGCAGGTCGTCGGGCGTGGCCGTTCGGATGGCCGCACCACCACAGGGCATCGACTAGCCACACCAGACCGAAGGCATGGGAGAAATAGATCCCTGGGCCAAAGCCGCTTTGTTGCTCGACATGAGCGACGGCTGCCTGATGCGACCAGTGATGGAAGTAGTGAAACGCGGCCAGGACGTGGAGGAGATACAGCAGGCACGCGGCCAACCACAACCAGCGTGCCAAAATGGAATCTCTGGGTGACGAAAACGCTTGCTGAGTCAGTTGGAACAGTACCGCAACACCGTAAGCCAGCACCGCCAAGCGTGCGCTGGCGCGAGTGGGATCGAGAAGGGGGTCGCACAGCCACAGAGCCAAGGCGAGCCCCAGCCAGATCCCAGCGACACCGGCGGGAGTGACCAGACAGCGGAGAGCCCATCGACTGGGTCGCTCAACGGTAGGAACTCCATGAGACACAACAGACTCCCCAGTCCACTCAGCCAAGATGCAGTTCCACTATGTCCTTGTCATGCAGAACGTGATCGCGAGTGACGGATTGGCCGTCATGGACTCCGGTTCCCCAGATGCGAGCCGACTTGAGTTTGTCGGCGAAGTCGCGGTGAACGAGTTCGGCCATCTGCGCCAGGGTACTGCCTACGGGGCAGGTGTAGGGCGAAGTCATGTCAGCCGGTTTGCCCGGCTTTTTGGTGTATACCCGGATGACTCCTAGGAGTTGATAGATAGCGTTGCGGAGATCCTCAAGTCCCTGGCCGGACTCCGCGTCCAGAGTGATGAGGGGGAAGCGATCTGCGAACAGTTCGCGAAGGATGTCCAGACGTGCGCTCGCTCCCTCCGCCAAACTCTTGTTGGCAGCCAGGAGAGTCTTGATGTATTCGATGGTTGGATCTTCCGGGTCAGCAGGTGGCTGGCCAATTAGCCGGGTCTTGACCTGTTCGAGGCGTTGCACTACCGCCTCGGCGGCGAACGGGCCATCGTCATCGCCCAGATCGACAACCAGTACGCAGGCATCGGCACTACGCACCATGCCGGACAGATAGCTCTCTAGATGCTCGGCGGTGATGGGCGGCGTATCCACGAGTTGCACGCGCACGTCTTCCCAATCCATCATGCCGGCCATTGGCTCGCGGGTTGTAAACGGATAGGGAGCCACTTCCGGATTGGCTCGCGTCAGTCGAGAGAGAATGCGGCTCTTTCCGGCATTTGGCCCGCCTAGCAAGAGAACCTGTCCTGCTCCCTGACGAGGAATGCGATAGCTAACTCCTGTCTTCTTGGGACTGCGACGTTCCTTTTCGACCTCGGCTTTCAGTTCACTGATTTTGGTCTTGAGCTCGGCCTGCAACTTTTCGCTGGCTTTATGCTTGGGCACCAGCGTCCACATTTTCCGCAGACACTCGAGCTTTTCCTCGGCACTCTTCGCTTTCTTGTACTCTGCTTCTGCTTCGAGGTATTGGGGAGTGAGGTTTACCGCCATGATGACACCCTTGACAATCCCAATCCGGACGCAACGTCAGCATTGTAACAAACTGTTTGCCGGCTTGCTCTATCTGCTCATCAGTTCGTCGCATCGAATCACTTTTCACCTAGGGCGATAACAACTCTCCGGATTGCCGGCAATTTCTGCTCCCTGGCAACTGGCTTTGATCGCTGGCGTGACCTACTGTTTATCATCCCCTGTTTTCCCCGCATCAGGAGACGCAACCGTGAGCATCATCTCATCTCTGGGAGGCAACGGTGGCCTTGTCAATATGCGACCGAACTCGGTTCCTCGCGGTTTCATGTCCACGCCTCCCGCATCTCTGGTCGCCCCCGACGTTGCGACTCGCAACGGAACAGCGCCCACGGCTCCGGTCACGAACACCGACAGCCTGGAGTCGCGTCTCGATCAACTATCTCCGGGGTTGAGCAAGATCGTTCGCTCGGTTTTGCAAATGCTCGAAGTCACCGATCCCAGAGCGGCTCGTGCTTTCAAGGAGTCGATGAGCAAGGTGCTGGATCATCTGGGAGAATCGCGAGGCGAGTCTGCCGGAGTAGCCGCCGGAGCGACTCCGAATGGGGCGTCGGCAGGCATGCAAGTCCGGGCACAACAGATCGAGTTTGCGTTTCAGGCCACGGTGACCGAACTGCAAGTCAAACTGAATTCGGGAGAGTCCGTCAGCGCACAGCAAGTGCAGTTTGCCTTCCAGTTCCAGTTCACCGAAGTACTCGGACAGGCCGATCCGCTCGTGCTAGATCTGAACGGCAATAGCCAGATCGACACCACCACGGCACGCCAAGGGGTGCTGTTCGATCTATTGGGCAATGGCCGGCCGGTTCTGGGGGCAACCGTTGCCGGAGGTGATGGCTTCCTCGCCATCGATCGCAATGGCAACGGACTCATCGACACTGGCAAGGAACTGTTCGGCGATCAGAACGGTGCCGTGGACGGATTTGCGGAACTGGCCAAGATGGACAGCAATAGCGATGGGCGGATTGATGCTTCCGACAACGGCTTCCATCTGCTGCGGATCTATCAGGACAACAATCGCAACGGCTGGACAGATCCAGGCGAATTGTCCTCGCTGAGCCAGTTCCGCATTCAGGCGTTACTGCTCGAGTCGACGGCCTCATCGGAGAATTCGAGCGGCAACATGGTGAGCCGCATCAGTTCGTATATTCGCGACGATGGAAGCCAAGGGAAAATGGGCGACGTGCTGCTCAACTACTTCATCTGAGTCGGAACCGTCCGGTGTACGGCATGAAGAAGACTCCGCCCGCTGACGTGGGGCGGCTCGCTTGAGCGAGCCAACTTGCGTCAGCGAGTGGAGTCTTGTCGCTTCACTCGCCTGTCGGGGCGGCTCAAGCCACCAGATAGCTCTGCATGGCCTAGTGCCAGTGTTGCAGGGCGCGATTGTCGTACCATACTGGTGCCATGGCCGTCTATCGATCAAGTTGTCTCCCCACACTGTGAAACAAAAGTAATTGGCAGGCAACGGAGTCGACTTGCCTGGATGGTTGCTCCCTGGAATTGCTTCTACAATAGGCCAGAGGCTAATGAACTGTCCTGAGCCGACACCAGGGAGGGTAATGACCATGAGTCAACGACAGGTCGTCCGAATCAGTGAACAGGTAACGTGCGGCCCGGAGCAACCGCTGATCTGGGTTCTCGGGCCATGCGTGATTGAGTCGCACGAACTGACCCTGCATATCGCGGATCAGTTGGCAGCCCTGGCAGATCGGATGCGGCTTCCCATAGTCTTCAAGGCCTCGTTCGACAAGGCGAATCGCACCTCGGGCAAATCGTTCCGCGGGCCAGGACTGACTGAGGGGCTGAAAACGCTGGCCGCCGTCAAAAAGAACACCGGCTTGCCCGTGGTAACGGACGTCCACGAGACGTATCAGGTCGAGCCGGTGGCTGAGGTTTGCGATCTGATCCAGATACCGGCCTTTCTGGCCCGACAGACGGATCTACTCCTGGCAGCGGGGCGTACCGGCCGGGCGGTCAATGTCAAGAAGGGGCAGTTCATGGCTCCCTGGGACATGCGGCACGTCCTCAACAAGATGCGCGAGGTCGGCAACGATCGCCTGATCCTGACCGAACGCGGCTCGAGCTTCGGCTACAACACGTTGGTCAGCGACATGCGTAGCATTCCCTGGATGCAAGATCTAGGCGCGCCGGTGATCTTTGATGCCACTCATAGCGTACAGAGTCCAGGCGGAGCCGGCGAACGTAGTGGCGGAGATCGCCGGATGGTGCCTTACCTGGCCCGTGCCGCCGTCGCGGCGGGGTGTGATGGGCTGTTTCTCGAAACCCATCCCCGTCCCGACGAAGCCCTCAGTGATGGCCCCAACATGGTGGTTCTTTCCGAGTTGCCAGCCTTGATCGAAACTTGCTTGCGCATTCGCCAGGCCATCACGCTGAAGATCTAGGCAGCCTTTCCCAGAGAACTCTTTCATGAGTCAAGAAACAGCTTCTCGTTCCCTGTTTTCCCACCTGACCACCTTTGTTGTGATCTGGGGCGTTCTACCGCTAATCCTGCTGATTGTGGTTCTCATCCTCCTTGTGGGAGGTGGAACCCAGCGAACCAACGAGGCCAGAAAGGGCACCGAGTCGCGGGAGAGTGCCGAGAACCATCTCGCCGAGATTCGCTCCATCTTGACGAGCAGCAGTCGGCAAGCCGACTTGGCCACCTGCCGATCGCTGATCCCGCTACTCAATGCCCATCTTCAGCAACGCGAACAACTCGCCGGTACGGAAGGGATGCCGAAACTGTCCGCTAGCGATCAGCAACAACTGAGCAAGTGGCTCACTCTAGACAAGGCGGAACTGGCCGAAATCACCTCGCCCACCTTCACGCCTCTCGATGCGCATCACTTGGAGGCTTGTTTTCTGCTCCGCGATGCAGCGCGATCTCTGGATGCCACGCTGCAAATCGACGAAAAGAAGATCCTTCGCCAAACCCCACTCGATCGTGCGGTGGCAGGGTTCGCCTGGGCCGTCCGACAGGTTCGGCTGGCAACCCCTGGACAACCTCTTCCAGATGAGCCAGTGCCCGTATCTGCGGTTCTCCATCGCAGCTTTGGCACAGCCCTGGAACGCAGCCTGGTTTTCCTGGGCTTGCTCGAACAACTGGGCCAGCAAGACGAGGCGAGTTCCTTGCAAGGCTGTCTGATCTTCTGTCCAGACGACCGAGGCGAGCGTCGCCTGTGGGCCTGTGGCGTGGCGATTGGCTCGGGGGAGAGTGGGCTGTATCTGTTCGATCCGCGTCTGGGTTTACCAATCCCTGGGCCGCGCGGCGAGGGCGTGGCCACGCTGGCGCAGTTCGTCAACGATCCAACCATCAGTCAGCAACTGTCCACCGACAAGCTGTCTTACGATGTCCGTCCCGAACAGGCTCGCAAGGCGGAACTGGAACTGGTGATTCCCCTGTCGGCCCTGGCCCCCCGCATGGAGTTTCTCCAGACTCGCTTGCTGCGGGATCGCACCTTCAACGAACAGCCCTTGCCTCCTGCCGTGACCGTGCATCTGGCTGAGTCGCCCTCGCGAGCCCAGGAAAGTGTTCAGAACGCGGTCAAATCGCTTACTCCGCCACCGCGAGTCGGAGTTTGGCGTGAGGGCACCTCGTTGCTTCGTCGCTTCCTGCCGCGTGAGGAAGGAGGAAGCGACGAGGGCAAGACCATTCAACTGGGCGTGGTGCGTGGCTATCTGGACGAACGGGATCCTCTGAATCTGGCGACTCCTCGCATGTCGCGACAAAGGATCTATCAACTGTTGAGCGTGCCTTGGCAGGAGTTCCCGGCACTGTTTCGCGATCCGGCGCGGTTCCGCCCCGACTTCGGCCCAGGCCAACTGGTTCGCGACATCTACGCTGGCCCGTTTGTGCGTAGTCTGACCGATCCCTCCTTGCCACGCGGCCAGATGTTACGCGGTCGCTATGCCCGCATCATTCCCGAATTGGTTCGCGACAAGGATCAAGCTCTCGCTCAGCGTGAACGGTTGAAGAATGCTAGCGATCTGACCGCAGGATTGCGCGAATGGCTGGATCGAGCCAACGAGGTGTTTGCTGAACTCAGTCGAGCGCGTGGCACGCCCGAAGAAGCCAAGGCTCGAGCGCAGGTCAACCGCCTGTTGCGACCGGGCGACCCCATCGAGGTTTATCTCAGGGGCGTGATGGCTGGCCCGTTGGGTGCCCAGACGATGTACTATCTGGCCCTGTGTAAGCACGAGCAGGCGGTCCGCAGTCAGGCTCGGGTCGAGTTGGCCGAGCGTTCTGGCATCAAATTGGCGGACGAACGCGCCAATGCGCAAAAGATCTGGCTCGATACCGAAAGTCAGTGGATGGAGTTTCTGGAGGCCAATCCAGGTCGTCCTGGGCTGGCCGCAGCAACGAGGTTGCGAGCCGAGGCGCAACTGCAATTGGGCCGACGTGAACAGGCGTTGACGACTCTTCGCCAGGTCGATCTGCCCATGACGGATCTGGAACGACTAGCCCAGTTGCTGCAAGTACGAAAACTCGAAGCAGCCAAGTGAACGGCTGGCAATCCGGGAGACTCCGGTCAACTCTGTTCATGGTTTCCAAACAAGTGTACACTAGATCTCATGGAAGAGAGCCACGACGACAATGCCGAACTGGTTCGCAAGATCAAACGCCTCGTCGAGGAACGTGGCTGGAATCAGGAAGAGTTCGCGCGCATTGCCCGACTGAATCGTCATACCGTCCGGCAGATTCTGGTCGGCGACGAACCGCGACGCTTGCGCAACGCCACAGTCAGTGCCTGTGCCCGTGCTCTGGGGCTGACCGTCAGCGAACTACGCAATCACAGCCTGGAACGCTTGTTGCCGCGAATGATCGCCGGATCGGCTTCAAGTGCGGACGATTTGCTGAGACGGAAATACGCCGAAGTCACCATGCCCGAGTTACGCGCCTGGCTGGAACGCAATCCAGATCGGGCACGGCAGTTGAGCGAGGACGAACTGGAAGAGTTGCTCGCATTCCAGGGGCCGGAGGGGCCGCTCAGCGCAATCGGCGTGGAGGTTTTCGTGCAGCGAATGGAACGACGACGTCGATTGGTAGAACAGGTGCGCGCCATTGCCGCCACCGAATACCTCGGGCTACTGGAACAGATCGTCGAACTTCTTCATGACAAAATACGACCGTCACGCGATGGGATATTGTGAACACTACCACTTGGCTGAACTGGTGAAGACAGACAAACTCGTCTGGGCCTTGCTGTCCCTCCCGATGGAGCCGACCAGTCCACCTAGAAAAAGTCTGGCGTAAACACCTGTAGCGCATCGCCAAGAGTGAGAAACTCTGGGGTTGTTGTTTCTTCTCGACTTCCTTTCTGGATCGCTGGATAGCAAACTCAAGCGAAACACTTTACCGCAAGCTGATCGATGCGGTTCGAGTCGCGGGGCCATTCCGAGTATCGGAGCAGTCGGAATCCCTAAGGGGAAGATGTTGCACAACAGGTATGTCTGACGGCTTGCAGGAAAGCCATCCCTTCTAACTTCAGGAGGCATATCGCAGAACGAGGGGTGCGTTGCTCTGTGAGACTGCTAGGCAAGCGAACATTCCACCGAGAGATGGATGCTCGTGGCAGTCAAGTAAAAGCCGGTTCAGACTGATTTATCTGATGGAGCTTCTGTCCGGACGCTTTGTCTGGTGTCCAGACGCTTTGTCTGGTGAAGGCTCGTTGTATCGAATAGAGTCAATCTTTATCTGACATCTTCCTTAATGGTTTAGCCGGATCGGTTGAGCTTGCTTGTTCATCAGTCGTCTCGGGAAATTTCCTGGTTCAAGGGCATCTAAATCCATGAAACCCGATCCGAAAATGCAGTGGGTAGCAGTCGTCACCATGCCGGCTGGCTGGACACCACCCGAGGAGCGAAAGTATCACGGCGATGGCCGAGACATCCTCCTGCAAGGCTTTCACTGGGATTCGCACCGCGGTGTTCCCGATGGCGAGAACCACTTCAAAAGTTGGTATCGCATTCTCCGTGAGAATGTCGAGAGCATCAAAAAGGCCGGGTTCACTTGGATATGGCTGCCACCTGCCAGCGATTCATTGGCACCGCAAGGCTACATTCCTCGACGCTGGAATGTGCTGGATACGCCCTACGGCAACGAAGCCGAGCTAAGGGCCTTGCTGGCCGCTCTCGATCCCGTCAAGGCATTGGCCGATGTCGTTCTCAATCACCGAGTCGGTGTCCGTACCGGCGGTGCGGACTTTGAAGATCCTCCCTTCCCTGACAATCGGGCAGCTATCGTCCGTGATGATGAGTCGGGGGTCGGTACGGGGGCCTACGATACCGGAGAGCGGCATCCCGCAGGACGCGATCTGGATCATACCAATCCTGGAGTTCGAGCCGCCATCAAAAACTACTTACAGCGACTCCGACAAGTAGGCTTCAAAGGCTGGCGTTACGACCTGGTCAAGGGCTATCATGGTCGATTCATCGGTGAGTACAACGATGCCTCGCATCCGCTGTTCTCCGTGGGAGAATACTTCGATACCGATCGCCAGCACGTCACCAACTGGATCGATGCCACAGGCGGCAAGTCGTGCGCCTTTGATTTCCCCACACGCTATATTCTGCATCATGCCTGCCACAGCGACGACTACAGCGGACTACGCTCCACCAACAACGGCCGAACTGTTCCTGGCGGCTTGATCGGTTTCTGGCCCAGTCGAGCCGTTACCTTCCTCGATAATCACGACACGGAATATCGTCGTGAAAAGGAACACATCGCCAATCACGATTCGACACGCCACTTCTACGGCACTGCCGTAGAGCGCGGTTATGCTTATCTGCTAACGCATCCGGGAATCCCCTGCGTGTTCTGGTCGCACTTCTTCGATTGGGGGGCAAGCACGCGACGCAAACTGGAGCGACTCATCCGTCTTCGCAAGGCATTAGGCCTGCACGCGACCAGCCATGTGGATATCCGGGTCGCCTGTAAGGGTCTTTATGCCGCTGTCGTGGATGGCAAGGTGGCCGTCAAACTCGGTTCGCGCGAATGGTCGCCTGGACACGGCTGGCGTGTGGTGCTGGACGGCGACCGCTTCGCCGTCTGGATTCCCTGGCATGCTTCAGAAGCGGATCTGGACTGAAATTATCCGCTGGAAGGAACTGGCTCCACGGGTGGCTCCTCTCGCACTACTGGCAACCGAATCACCACGGTCAGGCCAATCAAGCCCAGCAGCACGAGTAGAGCAATCAGATACCAGGGCAGTTGTCCAAAGAAGGCGCTGCAAAAGACGACTACGGGAATCAGGGTCACCGCGACAACCTTGACTCTAGGACGCACGCCGCGATGTTTTTCCCAATCGCGCAGTAACTGTCCGAACATCCGCGAGCGAAGCAACCAGTTGTGCAATCGCGGTGAAGAGCGCAGGAAAAAGTAGCTGGCCAGCAGCAAAAAAGGCGTGGTCGGCAGCAACGGTAGGATAGCTCCCAGTATCGCCAGCCCGACGAAGAAGAAACCCGCACCGATGTAGAGAAGTCGTCGCAGACCTGTTGTAGATCGCGTGAGGGGTAGAGGATCAGCCATGAGGGTGCATCCTCTGGAGTATAGCATCTGGCCAGATCGGCGCGACTAGAGGAGTTGCTTTTTTCGAGAAACCTTCACTAATCGACACTTCAGAAACTGATCGAACGACTACAAGAGACTCTGTAGGAGGCGTTAGCCGTCCTACAGAGTCCACAAGCGAATCGAGGAGCTAGCTGGTTCTGCTAGATTACTTGTCGTCCGCCTTCATACCCGCATCGCGACGGTACAGGGGCAGATGGCGATAGTAGACTTCAAGCGTCAGCAGGCTGAGACTAGTTGCCCCCAGTCGTCCGCCGACGTGGTCATCCCCCTCGAAACTGCCGCGCTGGCCAGGGCGAGTTGTTCCCTGATCCTGACGGGCAATGAGGACATCGCGGATGCCGCCTTTGCCATCGGAATTCGGCCCGAGGTTCCAGAAATTCCAGGCATCTCCGCCCATGTGATGCATGACCTGAGTGGCATAGTACTCGTAGTAGATATGCCCGCGTGGCCCAGGCAGGGGCGGATGAGCGCGGATCTTCTTGATGGTGGCCAGCAGGCTTGGGTTACGCGGCGTTACGCCAAGGTACTGTCGGCACAGTCCCCCTACAGCGGTCATCGCCGGCGTTTCACCCGTACCTGGCATGTACCCATAGCCGCCCTTGCTGCTCGATTCGCAGGAATCGAGATACCGTTCGACCTTTTTCAGCACAGATTGTGGCACACTCAGACCGGCCATCTGTCCGCTCTTGAGAGCCATCAGTGCCCAGCCGGTGACGGAGGTGTCTCCGGGACTTCGCGGCGTGTACCGCCAACCGCCTCCGGCTGGATCTTGCGCCATGATCAGGTAGTTGATGCCCAGTTGCGCCGACACCTTGATCAGTGGATCGCTGGTCAAGCCATAGGCTTCGCACATAGCGATGGTCGCCAAGCTGTGGCTATACATGTCTCCGCCATAGAAGCCCTTGTCACTGCTGGCCTTGCTCTGGCGATTGATGAGCCAGTCGATACCGGCCTTGACCACCCCACGGTAATCCTTGACTTTCTTTTCGGTGGACTTGTGCGTGATCCCCGCAGCCAGGAACGGCAGCAGACCAAAGGCGGTTCCGCCAGTGTCATTGCGACGGCTGGTCATCGGCTGGGAGTTGTCGGGAACCACCTTGCCCTTGGGCAGAGGCTCGGTGCGGGCCCAGCGGTTGAATTCATGGAGTTTCCAGCTACCATCAGTAGCTTGGTGCAGAGCCAGGAACTCCAGACCGCGAGCAACGGCGGCCTCGGAAGCCGAGTTACCTCCGCCTTCACTGAGCATCTTTTCGCGAGTGGCACCACTGCGACCAGCGAAACCGCCCGGCGCACCAATGCCCATCATGCCACCCAAGGTGCCGATGTTGGAGGCAAAGCCGGACTGGTTGGGATCGAACACGCCGGCTCCTGTGCCTCCTCCCGTTCCCGGCGGTGGCGGCACATTCATCGGCGGTAGATTCTCGGCGTTTGGCAACCCCACTGGGGCGGTCGGATCAACCTGTCCAGGTACGGACACTTCCTCGATCCGGTCGAGGTTGTAGTTCAGCGGCACCGCGTCATCCAGACCAATGTCCGGGTTGGTCAGATCTTTGTCGCGGCTCTCCTCGACGATCTCGTTGCGCTCCTCGATTTCCGGTTGCTGCGCTTCGACGTTGCCGCCGAGCAGCGAGAAGAGAACAACTGCGCCGAACAAGATGGTGGAGTTGATCAACATACTACAGGCCCAGACGACCAGAAAGCGGCCGAGACTAGGGCCGTGCCCTTCTAGATGGGGAGCCACGATGATGCCGCGAGTAGGCGGCTGCGGTGGTGCCGAGGGCACTGGATTGGTATTTACTGGCTTGCTCATGGGGTTATTTCCTCTTAGGCAATAGCTCGTTTGGATTCACTAGCCGGATCGACTCAATAAGTGCGGAGTCGATCTACAGAATTCGCTTCGAGTTGCAACGGTGGGCGATGCGGTTGCTGAGCAGGTGCCTTTGCTGCGGCCGTGTCAGCAGAAGTCCGGTTGGAGACTGCTGCCGACACGGCCGCAGCTACGCCCCAGAGCCCTCGTCGGGAGGCGGATCCCTGGATTCACTTTCTCCCGAAGGAGGTTTCCCCCGTTCTCCTGAGCCAGGCGGGAAGATAATGCGAGGACGGCGTGGTAGAATCGGGCGATTAGAAGAAGACGGAGCGGTCGGCCGAGCCATCGGCGCAATGGGGGGAGCAACCGGCATGGCATCCGGAGGCGGTAGGTGGAACTCTGGCAACCGGGAGAGCAGCCGTTGCCGCAGTCGGTTGTCGCTCCGCCGATACCAGTAAGTCAATCCCAGAACGCACACCACTAGCAAGACAAAACCCGACACAAAGCCGTAAAGCAAGGTGTGAACCCAGGTAGTCGGTCGCTCTGCTGTGGGTTCTGGAAGGCTTAGGACGGTGAGCGTGTTGCCAATGACCAGAGGAGCATCCCGATGGCTACTCCGGCGATCGTTGCTCTGATAGCGAAACTTCTTGAAGAAGAAGCCGTCCATCGAAACGCGAATGTCCTCGCGAATCTTGGGTTGTCCCAAGAGCGATTCGGGAAGGTTGGCTGGCCAGTTGGTGAAGATAACGACATATGGATTGGCCCCTAGGAATTCGCTGAAGACCCAGCCCTCGTAAAGGTGATGAACGCCAGCCTGACGAGCCTCGAAGGGAGGATCATAGCGATTGACACGCAGCAGTCGGCCTTCGACGCGGATGACGCTGCCGCGATACCGTTCTGGCTCCTGGAAAACGTGGGTATAAGTCACGCCTCGACTAAGAGCCTTGGCCAGGGCCGCCGGCGAGGTGTACTGCACGCGAGCCAGGGTTCGGGCGTAGATGTCGGCCTCGAATCCACCCTCTGCGATCCCTTTGCCGTCCTCGATTTCTCGCAACCAGGAAGTCGGCAAAGGACGAAAGCGATCCGTATCTTGAAGAATCCAGCAATCCAGATATTCACCGATCTGCAAGGTTGCCAGATCGGCAACCCCTGGTAGTCCAGCGATTGTGGAGCCAAGCCCAACTAGGGTGGAGGCCGTCAAGGCAACCCGAGGGTGCCAGTAACTCAGCGGGCCTTCCAGACTCCAGGAACGATACCGCTCACCGGCATAGAGCGTTCCTGTGGTCGCGATGGGGCCGAGGCCGGGAGTCGTACTCGCCCCGACCACGGCCAGGGACATGAACCAGGGATTGGTATGACGCTCCTCGGGGTCGAAAAGCGGTGGGCCGGGCACTTCTTCGACCGCCTCAGCAGGAGGATTGGGAGGTGCCGCCGACTGCACCTGAGAACCGACCAGGAGAAGGTGCAGCGCAGACAGCACCAGCACGACGTACCAGTGGGCACGTCGAACGGATGAACTGGCTGAAGGGAATAGCTGCATCGATCAACTCCCAGTTCTTTCGTTTCCCTGTGAAAAAGCCCTCCTCTAATCATTGTACCAGAGGCGAGCCACAGGGAAATGCTCTATCGCCCCGCTTCATCCGGTGGGACGAAGCTGACGTTGGGAAAATCGGCATTGCGACAGACATCCATGACCTGCATCAGATAGCGGATTCGCAATTTGGCATCGGCTCGAATCTTGATCGATTCCTTGTTAGTCACAGTCGTCCGTTTTTGGGTCAGATAGGCTTTCAGACCTTCGAGGCCGTTGACGTTCTCCGCTTTCCCAGACAGGTCACGGACGAACAAGGCACTGATGCCGCCCTGACTACGTTCATCGAACTGGGTTCGCACCTCGACCGTCAGATCGGCCGGAAAATCTAGGGCCTCTTTGTCAGGTTGCTGATCCGGCTTGACATCTTTCTGATTGTGGGCCTGTTTGGCTTCGGAGGGCAGAGCCATATCGATTTGCCCTTCGAGGTCAGCGGGATTGAAGTTGACGATGAAAAAGAACAGCAACTGGAACGTCATGTCCAGCATCGGCGTGATGGGCAGTACTACCCGAGATTCGGCATCTCCCTTACTACGATCGTGCATTCCCATAAGTGGTCAACTCTTCTTGCGGATGGTAGCTCGAACTTTGAACTTGCGGAAGCCGGCTTGCTTGGCGTAATCCATGAGCAAGAGCAGGTGACGATATTCGAGGTTTTCATCGGGGCGGAAGTGAACAGTGGTCGGCACTTCGCCATCCTTGGAGAGCCGGCGCAACTGATCGTAGCGATCGCGTAGCCAGGAGCGAGCTTGCGGCATGGTCATGGGTGGCTTGCTGGGAATCAGCACCGCGACATCGGCATCCTTGACCAGTTCGCGCTCCTTATCGGTCAATCGCTGCAGGAATTCGCGATTGACCACTTTTTGATTCAAGAACAGGGCGGCCGGATCGGCCTTATCCACCGGACGGGCAGACTCCGAACGCGGCAACTTGATCTCCGAACTGACTTGTTCGGACACAAACTGCACGTTGACGATGAAGAACATCAGCAGCTGAAGTACCAGATCCAGCAAGGGCGTCAGATCGGCTTCGGCTTCACTGGTGCCGCCATGACTCATACAAGCACACCTCGTGTCCCTATCGGTTTCAGTTGGCCCATCCTCCGGTCAATCGTCCACCGCCTTGAGCGGCGGACGATTGCTGGAACAGACCGATTACTTCGGCTTCATCACAGGGGCTGGGGGTACAGGACGAGCATCGGTACTGACCTCGGCTACGGCCGGGGCTGGTGAGGCAGCCGCCTTCTTAGAATTGTAGTACATCTGGGTGAGCAGATCGTCCGCGACCGTGCCGACATCGTGCGTCACGCGAATGAGCCGATTCTTAAAGAAGGCATGAGCAAAGATAGCAGGAACCGACAGACCGATGCCGAGCAGAGTCACCACCAGAGCGTGCGAGATGTCATCGGCCAGTTGCTGGGCATTGATTTGCGTACCCGAGGACAGAGTCATGAACGACAGAATCATGCCGAACACAGTACCGACCAGCCCAATCAGCGGTCCAAGAGTACCGATGGTCGCCAAGTAGACGATCAGCTGCTCTTTGCCGGCCTTGACACTCTCGAGCATGTTGAAAGAGGCTTCGCGGGCATCCTCGATGCCGTATTGCAGTCGGCTCATGCCAGCGGTCAGCACGCGAGCTACGAAAGACGGATCTTCCTTGGCCAGTTCAAAGGCCTGTTTGAACTGCTTTTTGTTGACCGTGTCGGTGAATTCCTCTACGAAGGCCGGCGGTACAGAGGCATCTGCGCGTAACTCTAGAACCAACAAGACGATGAAAGTGACCAGAGTGATCGAGATAATCAAGAGGATGGCACCGAAGAAGATACCGACCGACTTGAGGATGTGAACGAGGATCTTGCCAACGCTGTGACCACTCTTGTCCACACCGGGAGGTGCTGCTTTTTCGCCCTCCCCTTCGCCGCCCTCTTCTTGGGCGACGGCTCTGGGAGTGAGCGGATCGATGCTAGCTAGTAGGGTCACTGTACCTAGAAGTGCCAACAGCAAAAAAGCGAATCGCGAAAGCCGAACGGAAACAACTGATCGCATGGACTAAGTACCCGTAGATGAAAGGCTTGAAGCAACTTCGACGCTAACTGGAACTCGGGAAGAGAAACGCTGCACACCTCCTTTGGCAATCTTGGACGCAGGAACGAGTCGATTGGTTCCTTCGCTGCAAAGAAAGTCAGGAGTTGTACTCTCTGTACATTTTATGTGATCGCTTCGGAGGACAGATGTCAAGGGGTGAACAGGATTACTTTTTTTCCGGGTTGGCGACCGATGGGCTTTGTTGTGCGATCTTGGCCTGGAAATAGGCAAGCGTGCGTTGCAAACCCTCGCGACGGCTGACTTGCGGCTCCCAGCCGAGCAGTTGCCGCGCCCGCGTGATGTCCGGCTTGCGCTGCCGTGGATCGTCTTGGGGTAGGGGACGGTAGTCGATCTTGCTGCTACTGCCTGCCAAGGCGAGAATCTCCTGAGCAAATTCCAGAATGGTCACCTCGTCGGGATTGCCGAGATTGACCGGCTCGTGATAGTTCTCGACGAACAACAGTTTTTCGATACCTGCCACCAAATCGCTGACGTAACAGAAGCTGCGAGTCTGCTTGCCCTCGCCATAGACCGTCAGCGGTTCGCCACGGAGAGCCTGCCCCATGAAATTCGGCAGAACGCGACCATCGTCCAACCGCATCCGTGGGCCGTAGGTGTTGAAGATGCGGACGATACGTGTGTCGATGCCGTGGGTGCGGTGGTAGGCCATCACCAGCGCTTCGGAGAATCGCTTGGCCTCGTCGTAACAGCCCCGATAGCCCACGGGGTTGACGTGTCCCCAGTAGTCCTCGGTCTGGGGATGCACTGCTGGGTCGCCGTAAACTTCTGAAGTGCTGGCCAGGAGAAACCGGGCTTTTTTCGCCTTGGCTAGTCCCAGAGTGTTGTGGGTGCCGAGCGAGCCAACTTTGAGCGTCTGGATGGGGTATTGCAGATAATCAACGGGGCTGGCCGGTGAGGCAAAGTGAAGAATGTAATCGATGGGGCCATCAATCTCTAGGGGATGGGAAATGTCGTGTCGGATGAAACTGAACCGTTCGTGATTACGAAAGGTTTCGAGATTGGCGAGATTGCCCGTAATCAGGTTATCCACACAGATCACCTCGTGCCCCAGTTCGAGGAACCGTTCGCAGAGGTGGGAGCCGATGAAGCCGGCTCCACCAGTAATGAGAGTTCGCACCAGATCTATCCCCCAGGCATCGGGCGTGTAGGCGTTGTAGCTTGCCTGCCGGACCCTGACAAGTCAGGCCGATGGATTGGCGATTGGCTCTGTCGTTCCTAACCTAGTGGAAGGGGACGAGTTGTGGACTCGTCTCGGGAGCAACATGGCGGACAGCAAACCGCCTTTCTTGCTGCTTGCCTCAGGATTTCAGGATTGGTAGAGATGCCGCCACGTTCGATTCGCACTTTCACGGTTCTGCCGCAACTGCCTCCCCGGTTGCAGGCTCTACACAAACTAGCCTACAACCTGTGGTCCACTTGGAATCAGGAGGCCATTGCCCTGTTTCGGCGGATCGACAGCGATCTTTGGGAAAGTGTCGATCACAGCCCGGTCAAGTTGTTGGGAGCGGTCGGGCCTGGTCGGCTGGAGCAATTGCTACAGGACGAAAGTTTCCTCACGCACATGGATCGCGTCGAGGAGGCCTTTGACGCTTTTCTAGTGGCACCGACTTGGTTTCGCGACACCATTGCTAGCAAATATCCCGAACTGGCTTCTCGACTGATCATCGCCTATTTCAGTGCCGAATTCGGCATTCATGAGAGCGTTCCCGTCTATTCGGGCGGTCTAGGGGTTCTTTCGGGCGATCATCTCAAGAGTGCTTCGGATCTGGGACTGCCGCTCGTCGGGGTTGGCCTGATGTACCGCGAGGGCTACTTCCGACAGTACCTGAGCAATGACGGCTGGCAACAGGAGCGCTATCCCGAGAACGACTTCTTCAACTTGCCACTGATTCAGGAGTTGAACGAGTCAGGGCATCCGCTCGTTGTCGGTATCCCGATGGCCAACCGCGAGGTGTTCGCCCGCATCTGGAGGCTGCAGGTCGGCCGAGTCCCTCTCTATCTGCTCGATACCAACATCCCTCGCAACAGCCCGGAAGATCGCGCTATCACGGCACGCCTCTACGGCGGCGATCATGACATGCGGATTCGTCAAGAGATCATCCTGGGCATTGGCGGCACTCGCGCTCTGAAAGCTCTCGGCAAGACTCCCACCGTCTGCCACATGAACGAAGGTCACTCGGCGTTCTGCGGCTTGGAACGCATCCGCGACCTGATCGAGCGGACGGGCTGCGATTTCGCCACTGCTCGTGAAGCCATCTCTGCCGGCACGGTGTTCACCACGCATACCCCAGTGCCAGCCGGCAACGATGTCTTCACGCATCAGTTGATCGAACACTATTTCAATCCCCTGCTTGGCAGCCTCAAGCTCAACAAGCACGATCTGCTCGCCCTAGGCAAGCAGCATCCTTCCGATCATCACGAACCGTTCGGCATGACGGTTCTGGCACTGCGGCTGGCGAACATTTCCAATGGGGTAAGCAAGCTACACGGTCGGGTATCGCGGAAGATGTGGCAGCCGATCTGGCCCGAACTGCCTGAAAATGAGGTGCCGATCATCAGCATCACCAACGGCATCCATACCACGAGTTGGGTTTCTGCCGACATGGCTCAACTCTACGACCGCTATCTCGGCGGCAGTTGGCAGGGCCGTCCTGATGAGACCGCTGTCTGGAAGCGTGTGGAAGCCATCCCTGATGCCGAGTTGTGGCGCACCCACGAACGCCGACGCGAACGCCTAGTGGCTTTTGCCCGAAGTCGGCTCAAGAAGCAACTGCTCCAGCGCAACGCCTTGCCCGCAGAGATTGCTCAAGCCGATGAGGTGCTTGACCCGGACGCGCTAACCATCGGTTTCGCTCGTCGCTTTGCGGCCTACAAGCGTGGCTCGCTGGTGTTTCGCAACCCGGAGCGGCTGTCTGCTCTGGTCAACAACAAGGATCGTCCGGTTCAGTTCATCTTCTCTGGCAAGGCACACCCTCGGGATCATTCCGGCAAGGAGTTGATCGCTGAGATTCTCCAGTTCGCCCGCCGGCCTGAGTTCCGCCGTCGCGTTGTCTTCCTCGAAGACTACGACATGAACATCTGCCGCTATCTCGTTCAGGGCGTAGATGTCTGGCTCAACAATCCGCGTCGGCCGCTCGAAGCCTCGGGCACCAGCGGCATGAAGGTCGCTGTCAACGGTGGTCTGAACCTGTCGATTCTGGATGGCTGGTGGTGTGAGGGATACGACGGCACCAACGGCTGGGCCATCGGTGCCGGCGAGGAGTACACCGACACTGCCTACGGCGACGAAATTGAGGGGCGAGCCATTTACGATCTGATCGAGCAGGAAATAGCCCCCCTGTTTTACCAGCGTGGTGCTGATGGGGTGCCGCGTGGCTGGGTGCAGCGGATGAAGCGTAGC
>Ga0308411_10000469_pt1 | contig 26709 bp, 27 predicted proteins | sample HotsprottomLayer_2_FD_203530 | JGI IMG/M metagenome (GOLD analysis project Ga0308411, IMG submission 203530) | Hot spring phototrophic mat microbial communities from Octopus Spring, Yellowstone National Park, Wyoming, United States -... | ecosystem: Environmental > Aquatic > Thermal springs >... | reverse complement strand
GAGGGCGATCGCTGCCGCCGCCCTGCTGCTCGCGGTGTCGTTCGCGCACGCCGCCGATCGCTTCAGCTTCGCGGCGCTCGGCGACACGCCGTACTTCCGGCACGAGGTGACCGCGCTGCCCCGGCTGCTCGCTTCGCTCGCCGACGCCGGGGTGGCGTTCGCGGTCCACGTCGGTGACCTCAAGAGCGGGTCGAGTCCCTGCACCGACGAGCTGCTGGCCGAGCGCAGGGCGCTGCTCGACGCCTCTCCGGTCGCGCTCGTGTTCGTGCCGGGCGACAACGACTGGGCCGACTGCCACCGCGAGGCCGCCGGCGGCTTCGATCCCCTGGAGCGCCTCGCGCGCCTGCGCGAGACCTTCTTCGCCGGCGAGGCGAGCCTCGGGCGCAGGCGGCTCGCGCTCGCGCGCCAGAGCGCCGATCCCCGATTCGCCGACTATCGCGAGAACGTGCGCTGGACGATGGGCGGCGTGGTGTTCGTCGCGCTCAACGTTCCGGGCAGCAACAACAACCTCGGGCGCACGCGCGCCGGCGACGCCGAGCACGCAGCGCGCATGACGGCCAACCGCGCGTGGCTCGCGCTCGCAGCCGAGCACGCCGCAGCGCCAGGCGCGCACGGGCTGGTCGTCTTCGCCCACGGCGACCCGCGCTTCGGGGCACGCGCGCGCCGGGGCGATGGCTACGCCGCGTTCCGCGACGACCTGCGCGAGGTCGCCGCGCGACTCGGCAAGCCGCTGCTGCTGGTGCACGGCGACGGCCACCGCTACCGGGTCGACCAGCCGCTGCGCGACCCGCAAACCGGCGCACTGTTGACGAACTTCACCCGCCTCGAGGTGTTCGGCTCGCCGGCGGTGAACTGGGTGCGCGTCGAGGTCGACCCGGGCGCCGAGCGCCTGTTTTCGATCTCACCCGGCGTGCCCGGGCCAGGCGCCCCCTGACCGGACACGCGCCTTCAGCGCGCGTGCGCCGCGATGTAGGCCTTGACCACCGCCGGATCGGGGTCGATCACCTCGAACCGTTGCGGCAGCGACTCCAACTGCTCGAAGCCGGCTGGCCGCGGCGGCGCGAAGCCGAGCGCCTCGCGGATCGCGCCCTCGAACTTGGCCGCGAGCGCGGTCTCCAGGCAGACGAGCGGCACGCCCGGGTCGCGCAGCGCCAGACCGACCTTGATGCCGTCGGCGGTGTGGGTATCGACGACGTAGCCGAAGCGGTCGTACACCCACCGGATCGTGGCGAGCCGGTCGGCGTGGGTGCTCGAGCCCGACACGAAGCCGGTTTCGCCGACGCGCCCGAAAGCCGGCGAGCGCGCGAGGTCGAACTCGCCGCTCGACTCCACCGCACGCCACAGCTCAAGCACCTGCGCCGGATCGCGGCCGGTCAGGTCGAACACGTAGCGCTCGAAGTTCGACGCCTTGGAGATGTCCATCGACGGGCTGGATGTCTGCACCACGTCGCGCGGCGCGCGCACTCGGTACACCCCGGTGCGGAAGAACTCGTCGAGGACGTCGTTCTCGTTGGTCGCGAGGATGAGCTGCCGGATCGGCAGCCCCATCGAGCGCGCCACGTGGCCAGCGAAGATGTTGCCGAAGTTCCCCGACGGGACCGCGAACGAGACCGGCTCGTCGTCGCCCCGCGTGGCGGCGAAATAGCCCTTGAAGTAGTACACCACCTGCGCGGCCACGCGCGCCCAGTTGATCGAGTTGACCGAGCCGATTCGCCAGCGTGCTTTGAAAGCGCGGTCGCCCGACACCGCCTTCACCAGGTCCTGGCAGTCGTCGAACACGCCGCGCACCGCGAGGTTGTGGATGTTCGGATCAGCGAGCGAGTACATCTGCGCCGCCTGGAACGGGCTCATCTTGCCGTGCGGCGAGAGCATGAACACCGCGATGCCGCGACGGCCGCGCATCGCGTGCTCCGCCGCCGAGCCGGTGTCGCCCGAGGTCGCGCCGAGGATGTTGAGCGTCTCGCCGCGCCGCGCGAGCAGGTGCTCGAACAGGCGCCCGAGCAGCTGCATCGCGACGTCCTTGAAGGCGAGCGTCGGGCCGTTGGAGAGCTGCAGCAGGTGCAAGCCCGGCTCGAGCGTGCGCAGCGGCGTGATCTCGTCGCAGCCGAACGCGGCCGCGGTGTAGGTTCGATCCACGATCGAGCGCAGCGCCTCGGGCGCGATGTCGTCGGCGAAGCGCTGCAGCACCTCGAAGGCGAGCTCGCGGTACGCCAGCCGCCTCCAGCGCGCGAGCGTGGCCCGGTCGATCGCCGGGTAGTGCTCCGGGACGGTGAGCCCGCCGTCGGGCGCGAGCCCCTCGAGCAGGATGTCGCAGAACGCGGCCGGCGCCATGCCACCGCGGGTGGACACGTAGCGCATCGGGCTAGGTCCGGTCGAGCTCCTCGAGGCGGATGCGCGTGATCCGCCCGGCCACCACCGGCAGCGCCTCGATCGCCGCGATCGCGGCATCGACGTCGCGCTCCAACGCGAGGTGGGTGAGCATGATGATGTCGACCTGATCCTCCCCTTCCCCCGGCTCGCGCTGGATCATCGCGTCGATCGAGATCGAGCGGTCGGCCAGGATGCGCGTGATGTCGGCGAGCACCCCGGGCCGGTCGAGCACCCGCATGCGCAGGTAGTACGCGGTGGTCACCGCCTCGATCGGCAGGATCGCGGTGCTGGCGAGCCGGTCGGGCTGGAAGGCGAGGTGCGGAACGCGATGCCCGGGGTCGGCGGTCATCAGCCGGGTCACGTCGACCAGGTCGGCGATCACCGCGCTCGCGGTCGGTTCGGCGCCCGCGCCCGCCCCGTAGTACATCGTCGGTCCCACCACGTCGCCCTTGACCAGGATCGCGTTCATGACGCCCTCGACGTTGGCGATCAGACGACGCGCCGGAACGAGCGTCGGATGCACCCGCAACTCGATGCCGTCGGGGGTGCGTTTGGTGATCGCGAGCAGCTTGATCCGATAGCCGAGGCTCTCGGCATAACCGATGTCCGACTGGGTGAGGCGCGCGATGCCCTCCCGGTAGCACTTTTCGAACTGCATCGGCACGCCGAATGCGATCGCCGACAGGATCGTGAGCTTGTGCGCCGCGTCGATGCCCTCGATGTCGAACGTCGGGTCGGCCTCGGCGTAGCCGCGCCGCTGCGCCTCGCGCAGCACCTCCTCGAACGCGAGGCCCTTGTCGCGCATCTCCGAGAGGATGAAGTTCGAGGTGCCGTTGACGATCCCCGCGATCCACTCGATGCGGTTCGCGGTCAGTCCCTCGCGCAGCGCCTTGATGATCGGAACGCCGCCGGCGACTGCCGCCTCGAAGCCCACCATCACTGCCTTTTCCTGGGCGGCGGCGAAGATCTCGTTGCCGTGGATCGCGAGCATCGCCTTGTTCGCGGTGACGACGTGCTTGCCGTTGGCGATCGCCTGGAGCACCAGCTCCTTCGCTACGGTGTAGCCGCCAATCAGCTCCACCACGATGTCGATGTCCGGGTGCGAGACGACTTCGCGGCCATCGGCGACGCATCGCGCCGCCGCGCCGACGATGCGCCGCGCGCGGTCGAGGTCCTTGTCGGCGACCATCGCGACCCGGATCTCGCGCCCGGCGCGGCGCTGGATCTCCTCGCGGTTGCGCGCCAGCACCGCCCAGGTGCCGCCGCCCACGGTGCCGATGCCGAGCAGGCCGACGTTGATCGGCCTCATGCGACGCGTGTGGCGCGCAGCAGGCCGTCCCGGCGCAGCATCTCCTTGATGCCACGCACCGCCTGGCGCGTGCGGTTCTCGTTCTCGATCAGCGCGATGCGGACGTGAGTGTCGCCGTAGTCGCCGAAGCCGATTCCCGGCGAGACCGCCACCTTCGCCTCGACCAGCAGCTTCTTCGCGAACTCGAGCGAACCGATCGCGCCGTACGCCTCCGGGATCCTCGCCCACACGTACATCGCCGCGCGCGGGTTCTCGACCATCCAGCCGGCCTCGTGCAGCCCCTTCACCAGCACGTCGCGGCGCCGCTGGTACTTCATCCGGATCTCTTCGACGCAGTCCTGCGGCCCCTCGAGCGCGACGATCGAGGCGACCTGGATCGGGGTGAACGTGCCGTAGTCGTGATAGCTCTTTATCCGGGCGAGCGCCTGGACCAGGTCGCGGTTGCCGACCATGAAGCCGATGCGCCAGCCGGCCATGTTGTAGCTCTTCGACATGGTGAAGAACTCGACTGCGACCTCGCGCGCCCCGGGCACCTGCATGATCGATGGCGCGCGGTAGCCGTCGAACACGATGTCGGCGTAGGCGAGGTCGTGCACCACCAGGATGTCGTGCTGCCGCGCGAGCGCGACGATGCGCTCGAAGAAGTCGAGCTCGACGCACTGCCCGGTGGGATTGCCGGGGAAGTTGATGATCAACATCTTCGGCTTCGGGAACGACTCGCGGATCGCGCGCTCGAGCTCCTCGAAGAAGTCCACTTCGGGCGTGTTGCGCACGTGTCGGATGTCGGCGCCGGCGATCACCGGGCCGTAGATGTGGATCGGATAGCTCGGGTTGGGCACCAGCACGATGTCGCCGCGCTCCAGCGTGGCGAGCGCGAGGTGCGCGATGCCCTCCTTCGAGCCGATCGTCACGATCGCTTCCGCGTCGGGATCGAGCTCGACCCCGTAGCGGCGCTTGTACCAGTTGCAGATCGCGAGCCGCAGCCGCGGGATGCCCTTCGAGACCGAGTAGCCGTGGGTGTCGGGACGCCGCACCGATTCCACCAGCTTGTCCACGATGTGCTTGGGCGTCGGGCCGTCGGGGTTGCCCATGCTCATGTCGATGATGTCGTCGCCCGCGCGCCGCGCCGCCATCTTGAGCTCGCCGGTGATGTTGAAGACGTACGGTGGCAGGCGCCGGATGCGCGGGAACTCTCTCATCGTGTCGGCTCGCAGGGGCTGGAGGTCGGGGGCGGCTCACCGGCGTCCCGCCCTCCGGGCCGCCGTGCGCCGCAACACGCTATAATGGTATCGACTCTAACCCCTTACGGCAATTCGCGTTTTTGCCTTGAAGCTGCACCTGTCCGGGCCCTCCGCGCGCAACGCTTTCACCGGCTACGGTCCCGGCTACGTGGCAGTGAACGGCCAGCGGCACGAACGCAGCCTGATCGTCTTGCCCGACCGCCTCGTGCTCGACTGGCCCGCAGGGTCGTTCGAGGCGCTCGCGGCCGAGCACCTCGCAGCGGTCGCCGCGCTCGCCCCGGAGATCGTCCTGCTCGGCACCGGCGCCCGCCTGCGCTTCCCGCGCCCGGAGCTCACGCTGCCGCTCGCTCGGGCCGGGATCGGTCTGGAGGTGATGGACACCCAGGCCGCCTGCCGCACCTACAACATTCTCGCGGCCGAATCGCGGCGCGTGGCGGCGGCGCTGCTCCTCGCTTGATCGTCGAACCCGGCCGCCTCACCCTGGAGGCTCGCGCAGCGATGACCGCTCTCACCTTCGCGCTGATCCTCGCCGGCGTGCTGCTCAACGCCGGCGCACAGCTGTTGCTCAAGGCGGGCACCAACGCCGTTGGCCCGTTCGAGTTCACCGCGGCCAACGCGGTGCCGTTCGGCGTGCGGCTCGCCCTGGAACCGCATATCGCGGGCGGGATCGCGTGCTACGTGATCAGCGTGGTCGTCTGGATCCTCGCCCTCTCGCGCGTCGAGGTGAGCGTCGCCTACCCGATGCTCTCGATCGGCTACGTCGTGAACGCGATCGCCGCCTACTATCTGTTTGGCGAGGCGGTGACCGCGACGCGGCTCGCGGGCATCGCGATCATCGTGGTCGGCGTGTTCGTCGTGGCGCGCAGCTAGGCTTGGGCCGGCGTTGCTGATCGGGCTGCGCATCACGGTCGCCGGCACGCGCGGGCTGCACGTCGGGGTCCCCGCCCTGCGCGCGGTGCTCGAGCGGCACGGCGCGACCGGGACCTTCTACTTCAACCTCGGGCCGGCGCGCGCGCGATGGTGGCTGCCGGGCCAGGCGCTCTGCGCCCGCGCGGCCGAGACGATGCGGGCGGTGCGCGCGGCCGGGCACGAGCTCGGCCTGCTCGGCTGGGACCCGCTGCGCTGGGTACGGCACGTGGACGACGACGAGCCCGGCTGGGTGGAGCAGGCGCTGCGTCGCGCCTGCGCGGCGTTCGAGCAGATCGCCGGCGAAGCGCCGCGCACGCACGCCGCCCCGGGCTGGCGTACCAGCCGGCGCGCGCTGCGTCTCACCCAGCGCTGCGGGTTCGATTACGCCTCGGACGTGCTCGGCGTCGGCGCGTTCATGCCGGTATGCGCCGCCGAACTCGTGCTCTGCCCGCAGCTGCCCACGACGCTGCCGCCGCCAGCCGACGCGCCCGACGAACGGCTCCTTTCGCCCGCGCGCGCCGAGCCAGGGCACGTCTGCGCGGTCGCGGCCGACGATGATCGCGAAGTTCGGGCATTGCCAGCGCTGCTCGAGGCCTGGCGCAGCGCGGGGCACCGCGTCACGACGCTGCGCGCCCTGTTCGAAGCGATCGAGCTGCGCGAGCTGCCACGCTGCGCGGTCCGCACCGAACCGGCGGTGTCGGGTCGCGGCGCGACCGCGACGGTGCAAGCCGAGCGCTTCCTCGCCTGACCCCGCGCGGTTGCGCCGCGCCCGGATTGCCCCGACAATCACTGCGTCGAACACTCCCGCGCCGCGCATGCCCGACCAACCCGTCAAGGATTTCACCCTTCCGAGCACTGGCGGCGGCAGCTTCCAGCTCGCGAAGGAAAAGGCGAGGATCCTGGTCCTCTACTTCTACCCCAAGGACCACACCCCGGGCTGCACCAACGAAGGGCTCCAGTTCGCCGAGCTCTACGAGCAGTTCCAGGGCGCCGGCGCCGCGATCTACGGCATCTCTCGCGACACTCTCAAGTCGCACGAACGGTTCAAGGCGAAGATGGGCTTCCCGTTCGAGCTGTTGTCGGACGAGGACGAGAAGGTCTGCCAGCAGTTCGGCGTCATCAAGATGAAAAACATGTACGGCAAACAGGTCCGCGGCATCGAGCGGTCGACCTTCGTGCTCGACGCGAAGCGGGTCATCCGCCGCGAGTGGCGTGGCGTCAAGGTCCCCGGTCATGCCAAGGAGGTACTCGACTTTGTCAAGACACTCTGAGCCGCACCTTCGCGTCTCGCCCGCCGCCCACGCCCAGCGCGCCTCGCCCAGGAGACCTCGCGACAAGGCTCGCTCCGCCGCCGCCACCAAGCTCTTCGTCCTCGACACCAACGTGCTGATGCACGACCCGAGCAGCCTGTTCCGGTTCGAGGAGCACGACGTGTTTCTGCCGATGCAGACCCTCGAGGAGCTCGACGACAACAAGAAGGGCCTGTCGGAGGTCGCGCGCAACGCCCGCCAGGCGAGCCGCTTCCTCGACGAGATCGTCAGCCGCGCAACCGGCAAGATCGAAGCCGGCATCGCGATCGCGCGCCACGACGCCGACACCGCCACCGGCCGGCTTTTCCTGCAGACCGAGGTGCTCGACGGCCACCTCCCAGAAAGCCTCGCCACCGGCAAGGCCGACAACCGGATCCTCGGCGTGGTCATGGCGCTCGCCGAGCGCGAGCGCGGGCGCGACGTGATCCTGGTGTCGAAGGACATCAACATGCGCATCAAGGCCCACGCGCTGGGCCTCGCGGCCGAGGACTATTACAGCGACAAGGTGCTCGAGGACACCGACGTCCTGTACACCGGCGCGCGCGAGCTGCCCGCGGACTTCTGGGACCTGCACGGCAAGGACATCGAGTCCTGGAAGAAGGACGGGCGCACCTACTACCGGATCCGCGGGCCGCTCTGCCACGAGCTGCTGCTGAACGAATTCGTTTACCAGGAAGGCGAGCGGCCGCTGCACGCGATCGTGAAGGAGGTCCACGGCCGCACCGCGGTGCTCGAGACGGTGCGCGACTACGGCCACGCGAAGAATGCGATCTGGGGAATCACGGCGCGCAACCGCGAGCAGAACTTCGCGCTCAACCTGTTGATGAACCCGGACATCGACTTCGTCACCCTGCTCGGACAGGCTGGCACCGGAAAGACGCTGCTCACGCTGGCGGCCGGACTGATGCAGACCCTCGAGGTGAAGCACTACAGCGAGATCATCATGACCCGCGTGACGGTCCCACTCGGCGAGGACATCGGCTTCCTGCCCGGGACCGAGGAGGAGAAGATGGGGCCGTGGATGGGTGCGCTCGAGGACAATCTCGACGTGCTGAACAGCACCGACGACGAGGCCGGCGAGTGGGGCCGCGCCGCCACCCGCGACCTGATCCGCTCGCGCATCAAGGTGAAGTCGCTCAACTTCATGCGCGGCCGCACCTTCATCAACAAGTACCTGATCATCGACGAGGCGCAGAACCTGACGCCGAAGCAGATGAAGACGCTGATCACCCGCGCTGGGCCGGGTACGAAGGTGGTGTGCCTCGGCAACATCGCGCAGATCGACACGCCCTACCTCACCGAGGGCAGCTCGGGACTCACCTACGTCGTCGACCGATTCAAGGGCTGGGCGCACGCCGGCCACGTCACGCTGCAGCGCGGCGAGCGCTCGCGCCTCGCCGACCAGGCGGCCGAGGTGCTCTGAGCGGCTACGCGCGGCGCGGCACGAGCGCCGCGCCGAGACGCTTCAAGCCGAGCCACTGCTGCGCCCAGAAGCCGCGGCCATAGTCGCGCCCGGCCAGCTGGTCGCGCACGCCGGTCGGCTTGTAGCCGGCGCGGAAGTCGGCGGTGCCGAACAGCACGTCCCACAGCGGAAAGAGGACCGCGAAGTTGCAGCCGTGGCGGCGGCCTTCGTGGCCGTCGCCGATCGCGTGGTGCAGCCGGTGGAAGCGCGGGCTCACCAGCACCCGCTCGCCGATCGCGCCAAACGACAGCCGCAGGTTGGCGTGCTGCAGGCTCTCCAGCATCCGGGTCGCGATCACGATCAGCACGAACTGCCCCGGCGGAACGCCGATCACGAGCGCGATGGCGGCGAGCCAGAGCGCGCCGATCAGGTCGTCGAGCAGGTGGTTACGGTTGTCCGTCCAGAAGCTCATCTGGCGCTGGCTGTGGTGCAGCGAGTGGAGCGCCCACCACCAGCCGAAGCGATGCTGCAGGCGGTGCCGCCAGTATTCGGCGAGATCCAGCACCACCAGATAGGCGACGAACGCGGCGAGAGGCTCGCGCGCGAGCGCTGGCGCCAGCGTTTCCAGGTTGAACGGCTGGTAGCCGGCGAGCTTCAGCGCCGACTCGACCGAGTCGAGCACCGGGGTGAGCAGGAAGAACAGCGCGATCGGCACCACGCCGAGACGGTTGAGCAGGGTATAGAGGACGTCGGTCCGGACCGCGTGGCGATCGGCCCAGCGTTCCACCGGGAATCGCGACTCGAGCGGGCGCAGGATCGCGTACAGGAGCGCGATCTCGATCACGCCGTACATGAACCACTCGGTCGCGCCGTACGCCGGCTCGGCGAACGCCGCCAGGTCCAAACGATAGAGCGCCGGCTGCACCGCTCGCTCGAACAGCCAGGTCTGCACCGCGCCGAACGCCTCGGCGATGCCGCTCACCGCTCACCCCCAGCAGCAGGCAGGAGCGCGAAGCAGAAGCCGCGCGCCTTGAGCCCAGCGAGCAGCGGATCGAGCATCGGCGCGAACGGCTCCTTGCGCGACCAGATCCCGAGATGCATCATCATCACGTCGCCGCTGCGCAGGTTCTTCAGCGCGCGCGCGAGCAGCATCTCGTTGGGATACTTGTCCGACGGCAGCTCGTCGCCGAGGAACCCGGCGTCAGCCCAGTGGACGTGCTGGTAGCCGCACGCCTTGGCCGCCGCGAGCGCATTGGGTGTCGTGCGCCCGCCGGGCGCACGCCAAACCGGATCGAGGCCGCGCCCGGTGAGCGCGCGGAATCGCTCGTCCACTCGGCGCAGCTCGGCGCACACGCCGGCGGCGTCGAGCGCCTCGGTCGCCCCGCCGTACGCGTAGCGCACCCGCCCGTCGGGCAGGTCGCCACGAAAGTAGCCGTGATGCCAGGTGTGCGACCCGAACGCGTGCCCCTCGGCGACCCGCGCGCGCCAGTATTCGCCCCACGCCGGATCGAGAGCGAAGTCGCCGCGGACCGTCTTCTCGTTGGCGAGGAAGAACGTCGCCTTGACCTCGTGCCGGGCGAGGATCCGCGCGACCGTCTCCGCCTGCGACATGCTCCCGGTGTCGATCGTGAGGTAGAGCGTGCCCTTGCAGGCGAGCCCGGTCCGGGCCCACAGCGCAAGCGCCAGAGCGGCGCTAGCGAGGATCGCGCGGCGCATTGGCCGTCAGGAACACCCCGTGCGGCGACCGCCCGACCGGGATCGACCGCTCGACCTTGCGCGCGGGAAGGTCCACGACCACCACTTCCCTCGCCCAGCGGGCGGTGACCCAGAGCTCGCGCCCGTCGGGCGAGACGTCCATGCAGTCGGGGCCGCTCGGGACTGCGATCGAGTCGACCACCGCGAGCTGCTCGAGATCGAGCACCGAGATCGTATTCGCGGCGCGGTTGCTGACCAGTACCTGTCGGCCGCCTTGGATCGGCGCGAAATTGTGCGCGCCTCGCCCGGTGACCACCTTGCGCACCGTCCTGCGTTCGCGCCAGTCGATCACCTCGACGAAGTCGCGGCCGGTGATGCCGACCAGCAAGTGGCGGTCGTCCGGCGTCATCCAGATGCCGGCCGGCATCGTGCCCACCGGGTGGATCCACGCGACGCGCTGCGCCGCCAGATCGATCGCCGCGACCTCGTTCGAGCCTTGCAGGGTGACGAAGACGAACCGGCTCGCGCGGTCGAACGCGAGATGGCTCGGGATCTTGCCGAGCGGGATCCGCTTGACCAGCTTGATCCCGGCCGCCTCGTACAGATCCACGTGGTCCAGTCGGTTGGCTGCAGTGACCAGCCAGCGGCGATCGGGACTGAACGCGAGGTGGTACGGATCGACGATGTTCCTGACCCGCCGCTCGATCTCGCCGGTGGCCGGATCGACGAAGGCGAGCTCGTTGCCGGCGGCGCTCGCGACGATCAGCGACTTGCCGTCGAGCGACCAGATCAGGTGGTGCGGCTCCTTACCGACGCTGACCCGACGGATTTCGGTGCGCGAAGCGCGATCGATCACGCTGATCGAGGCGTCGAGCGAATTGAGCACCACCGCCGTGTCGGCGCGCGCCGCGGCGGCGGCGCATACCGCCACCAAGCCCGCGGCAGCGAGGAGCGCGCGTCGTAGGGTCACCGCTCGGCTTCGAACCCGCCTCGTCATGAGGCTCTAACGTACCGAGGCCGGCGTCGGCTGACAAGCGCGTCCGGCCGCCGGGCGCCCAGAATGCCGCGGTTCGGGGCGCGCTCAGCGGTCGAACCCGGTCGGGCTGGCGTAGTTCTCGAACCGCGTGTACTGGCCGAGGAAGGTGAGGTCGATCGTGCCGATCGGGCCGTTGCGCTGCTTGCCGATGATGATCTCGGCCTTGCCCTTCTCGGCGGTGTCGCGGTTGTAGACCTCGTCGCGATAGATGAACAGGATCGTGTCGGCATCCTGCTCGAGGGCGCCCGACTCGCGCAGGTCCGACATCATCGGACGCTTGTCGTTGCGCGACTCGACCCCGCGGTTGAGCTGCGACAGCGCGAGCACCGGCGCGCCGAGTTCCTTGGCGAGCCCCTTGAGGGAGCGCGATATCTCCGACAGCTCGGTTGCACGATTCTCCTCGCGCCGCCCGTCGGTCACCATCAGCTGCAGGTAGTCGACGATCACCAGCCCGAGCTTGCCGTATTGGCGCGCGAGCCGCCGCGCCCGCGCACGCAGCTCGAGCGGGTTGAGCGCGGGGGTCTCGTCGATGTGTATCGGCGCATCGTGCAGCTTGCCCAGCCCGTCGGCCAGGCGGTTCCAGTCCTCGTCCGAGAGCCTGCCGGTGCGCAGCTTGTGCTGGTCGATGCGCGCGATCGAGCCGAGCATGCGGGCGGCCAGCTGGGTGCCGGACATCTCCATGCTGAACACCGCTACAGGCTTCTTCTCGTGCACCGCGACGTGCTCTCCGATGTTGAGCGCGAAAGCGGTCTTGCCCATGCTCGGCCGGCCGGCGATGATGACCAGATCGCCCTCCTGGAAGCCGGAGGTCATCGAGTCGAGGTCGCGATAGCCGGAGGGGATGCCGGTGACGTCGCTCGGGTTCTCGCGGCTGTACAGGAAGTCCACCCGCTCCATCACCTGCGACAGCAGCTGATGGATGTCGCGGAAGCCGCCCCGGTTGCGCAGCCCGGTCTCGGCGATCTGGAATACCCGCGATTCGGCCTCGTCGAGCAGCTGGCCGATGTCCTTGCCGCCCGGCGAGAACGCGCTGTCGGCGATCTCGTTGCCCACCGCGACCAGGCGGCGCATGATCGACCGCTCGCGCACGATCTCGGCGTAGCGGCGGATGTTGTGCGCCGAGGGCGTGTTCTGCGCGAGGCTGCCGAGGTAGGCGAGCCCGCCGGCGCGGTCCTTGTCTTCGCTCGATTCGATCGCCTCGGCGACGGTGACCACGTCGGCCGGCGAGCCACGCTCGATCAGCCGGGCGATGTGCCGGAAGATGCGCCGATGGTCGTCCCGGTAGAAGTCCTCGGCGGCCACCAGGTCGCCGATCTTGTCCCAAGCGCCGTTGTCGAGCAGCAGCCCGCCGAGTACCGACTGCTCGGCTTCGATCGAGTGCGGCGGGACCTTGAGGCTTAGGAGCGGCGCCTCGGCGGCGTGCGGGACCGGCTGAGCCATGACGGGCGCGATTCTACCCTCCTCGCGCGCTGCCGCGAGCGGCTCGCGCGCCCGCCAGCGCCGCGCGGTCAGCTCTCCGCCAGCACCGAGACCTTGATCTGCACGACGACGTCGCTGTGCAGCGCCACTGCGATGTCGTAGTCGCCGACCGCCTTGAGCGGTCCCTGGGGCAGCCGGATCGACGCCCGCTCGACCTTGTGACCGAGCTGTTGGAGCGCCTCGGCGATGTCGTAGTTGGTGACCGACCCGAACAGCCGCCCGTCCACGCCGGCCTTGCGCGTGACCTGGACCATCAGCCCGTCGATGCGTGCGCCCTCGGCTTGCGCCGCGGCGAGCTCGTCGGCCTGCTTCTTCTCGAGCTCCGCCCGGCGGCGCTCGAACTCGGCCAGGTTCTCCGGCGTCGCGCGTTTCGCCTTGCCTTGCGGGATCAGAAAGTTGCGGGCGAAGCCGTCCTTCACTTTCACCACGTCGCCGAGGCCGCCGAGGTTGACCACTTTCTCGAGCAGGATTACCTGCATCGTCAGCGTCCTCCGTGTAGATCGGTGTAGGGCAGCAGCGCGAGGAAGCGCGCGCGCTTGATCGCGTCCGAGAGCTGGCGCTGGTAGCCCGCCTTGGTACCGGTGATGCGCGCCGGGATGATCTTGCCGCTCTCGCTGATGAAGTCCTTGAGGAGATCGACGTCCTTGTAGTCGATCCACTCGACTTTCTCGGCGGTGAACCGGCAGAACTTGCGCCGCTTGAACAGCTGGCGCGACCCGCCGCGCTCGCGGCCCTTGCCGTCTTTGCGGCCGCCGCGGCCTTTGCCTCTGCTGGGTGGGGGCATCGGTCTACTCCTTCTCTAGGAACTGGATATCGGTCACATGCAGCGCGAGCCGCCGGGTCGACCTGCCCTTTGCGGCGAGGAACCCGGCGACCGCAACTGCCGCGCCGAGCGGCGCGGCCGCAACCAGCCGGGCGAGCGTCTCGGCGGCGATGCAGTCGAGCTCGAGCGCCACGCGGCGCTCGCCGCCGGCCTCCGCCTGATGCGACTCGTGCGCGACGCGGAACCCGAGCAGGGCGACGCCAGCGGGCGTGAAGCGGATCGCATCGCGCGCGACGAGCTTACCGGTGAGCGCCAGGCGGTTTTGGGCCGCCGCGCTCAGGCCCGCGCCTCGGCCGGCTTGGGCGCCTCCTTGGCGGCGCTGTCCGGAGCGAGCAACGACTTCGATTTCTCTTCCTTCATCATCGGCGAGGGCGCGACCACCGGGCCCTTCATCTTGACGATCAGGTGGCGAAGCACCGCGTCGTTGAACTTGAACGAGTGTTCGAGCTCGTCCAGGGTCGCCTTGTCGCACTCTATGTTCATCAACACGTAGTGCGCCTTGTGCACCTTCTGGATCGGGTAGGCGAGCTGGCGGCGTCCCCAGTCCTCGAGTCGGTGGACGCGCCCACCGCGGCTGGTCACCGCGCCGCGGTATCGCTCGACCATCGCGGGCACTTGCTCGCTCTGGTCCGGATGGACAATGAAGACGACTTCGTAGTGACGCATCGGGCTCCTCGCGGGTTGAGCCTCCCGACACGGGCGATCGGTGAGGCAAGGAAGCTCGGGAGAGGCTCGGGCCGGCGCGCTCGCCCAGCCCGGCGCTGGAAAGCGCGCGATTATAAGGCGCGGCGACCGTGCGCTGCAAGCCGAGTCAACGGCTCGCCGGCGACCCGCGCCGGCGACGCGACTCGTAGAGGCAGAGCGCGGCGGCGACGGCGACGTTCAGACTCGCCACCCGCCCGTACATCGGCACCCGGACCAGCGCGTCGCAGCGTTCGGCGGTGAGCCGCCGCATGCCCTGGCCTTCGGAGCCGAGTACCCAGGCGATCGCCTCCGGCAGCCCGGCCGAGTGCAGCGCGGTGACGCCGTCGGGCGCTGCGCCGACCACCCAGATGCCGCGCTCCTTCAGCGCGTCGAGCGTCCGGGCGAGGTTGGTGACCGGCAGGAACGGCACCGACTCGGCCGCGCCGCTCGCGACCTTCGCGACCGCCGGCGACAGCCCCGCACTGCGGTCTTTCGGGACGATCAGCGCGTGCGCGCCGGCGGCGTCGGCCACGCGCAGGCACGCGCCGAGGTTGTGCGGATCGGTCACGCCGTCGAGCACGAGCAGCAGCGGCGGCTCCGCGAGCCGGTCGAGCACGTCGTCGAGGCTCGACCGCTCATCGCGGGCGGCAACGCGGGCGACGATCCCCTGGTGCCGGCCGCCGCCGTAGAAGCCGTCGAGGCGCTTGGCCGGAACCCTGAGCACGCGCACCCCGGCGGCGCCGGCGAGCCGCAGCACGTCGGCGAGTCGCGCGTCGTGGCGGCCCTCGTCGGCGAGGATCTCGATCACCGAGGCGGGGTCGGCGCGCAGCCGCGCGATCACGGCGTGGAAGCCGACCAGGACCCGCGCCGGCCTCATGCCAGCACGAAGTCGATCCGCCCGAGGTCGAGGTCCACCCGCACGACGCGCACCCGCACCCGGTCGGCGAGCCGGAACCGCGCGCCGGTGCGCTCGCCGCGCAGCGTGTGCGCGACCGGGTCGAACTGAAAGTAGTCCGCGCCGAGCTCCGACACGTGGACCAGACCCTCGACGTACACCTCGTCCAGGGCCACGAAGATGCCGAAGCTCGTGACCGCGCTGATGCTGCCCTCGAACTCGGCCCCCACGCGGTCGCGCATGTAGTAGCACTTGAGCCAGGTCTCGACGTCGCGCGTGGCTTCGTCGGCCCGCCGCTCGGTGATCGAGCAGTGCTGGCCGAGCGCCTCCCAGTCCCCTGGCGAGTACGTCGCGCCAGCCAGGGCGGCCTTGATCGCGCGGTGAATCACCAGATCGGGATAACGGCGGATCGGCGAGGTGAAATGGGTGTAGCTCTCGTAGGCGAGCCCGAAATGCCCGACGTTCTCGGCGCTATAGCGAGCCTGCTTGAGCGAGCGCAGGAGCACCGTCTGGAGGAGCTGAACATCCGGCCTTCGCTTCACCTGCGCCAGCAGCTTCGCGTAGTCCGTGGCGTGCGGCGTGTCGCCTCCGCCGAGGTGCAGGCCGAAGCTCTTCAGGAATCCGCGCAACGCTTCGAGCTTCTCCGGCGTCGGGCCCTCGTGCACGCGGTATAGCGCCTTGTGCCCGCGCGCGCGCAGGAAGTCCGAGGCGCAGACGTTGGCCGCCAGCATGCACTCCTCGATCAGCCGGTGCGCATCGGTGCGCGCCACCGCGACGATGCGCGAGATCTTGCCGCGGTGGTCGAACTCGAGCGAAGTCTCGACGGTCTCGAAGTCGATCGCACCGCGACGCTCGCGTGCGGTGGCGAGCGCCCGGAACACCTGGTCGAGCGCGGCGAGCCGCGGCGCGAGCGGCGCCGCGACCGGCGCGCCTGGAGCGCCGCCGTACAGGGCGGCGGCCACCTGGCCGTAGGTGAGGCGCGCGTGCGATCGGATCACCGCCGGGTAGAACTGATAGCTTGTGATCTCCCCGCGTGCCGACACCGCCATGTCGCAGACCATCGCGAGACGGTCCGCGCCGGGGTTGAGCGAGCACAGACCGTTCGACAGCCGCTCCGGCAGCATCGGGATCACCCGGCGCGGGAAGTAGACCGAGGTGCCGCGCGCCCGGGCATCGGCGTCGAGCGCGTCGTCGGGATGGACGTAGTGGCTGACGTCGGCGATCGCCACCTTGAGCCGATGACCGCGCCCCTCCCGCTCGCACCACACTGCGTCGTCGAAATCCTTCGCCGTCTCGCCGTCGATCGTCACGAAGGCGAGGTCGCGCAGGTCGGCGCGCCCGGCGAGGTCGCTCGCACGCACCGCCCGCGGCAGCCGCTCGGCGAGCCGCCGCGCCTCGGCGGAGAACTCGAACGGCAGATCGTGCTTGCGCAGCGCGATCTCGATCTCCATGCCGGGATCCTCGTGCGCGCCGAGCACTTCGACCACGCGGCCGATCGGCTGCGCGTTCCAGCCCGGTTGCACCGCCAGCTCGGCGGTCACTACCTCGCCGGTCTTGGCGCCGAGCAGCTGCCCCGGTTCGATCAGGATGTCGTGCTGGATGCGGCGGTCGGCCGGAACGACGAAGGCGACCCCGCGCTCCACGTGCAGCCGGCCGACCACCCGCGTACGCCCGCGCGCGACGACTTCGACCACCCGTGCCTCGCGCCGGCCGCGGCGGTCGAAACCGGCCGCGCGCGCGAGCACGGTGTCTCCGTGCATGAGCTGGCGCATCTCGGCCGGCGGCAAGTAGAGCTCGTCGGATCCGTCGTCGGGCACCACAAAGCCGTGGCCGTCCGGATGGGCTTCGACCCGGCCGCGCACGACGTCAAGCTTCTGCGCGACCAGGATCGCGCCCTTGCGGTTGCGCAGGATCTGCCCGTCGCGCTCCATCGCGGCGAGCCGCCGCCCGAACGCCTCGAACTCGTCTCGACCCAGCCCGAGCAATCGACGCAGCCGATGCTCCTCGACCGGGACCGCCTCGCGTTCCAGTGTCCGCAGCACGAGCTCGCGGCTCGGCAGCGGCGTGGCATAGCGCGCCGCTTCGCGCTCGTAGTACGGATCGGCGGCGCGCCGTACGCTCGGTTTCGCGCGCCCGGCAGCGCCCGCATCGCGGGCTCGCGATCGCCGGGTCTTCATTGAACTCGCATCTCGGATGATCTAGAATCGCTCGCGCGCCGCAAGCGCGGCCGACGTGGCGGAATTGGTAGACGCACTAGGTTCAGGTCCTAGCGGTCGCAAGGCTGTGGGGGTTCGAGTCCCTCCGTCGGCACCAGCGCAACTGCGCACGGCCACTGGCGCGAGCCCCCGCGAGCACGCCACGCTCACCGCGCAGGTCTTGGAAGTGCGTCGGGGTGCATCAGGTCGTACGGCTCGAACGGCTGGTGGATCCAAGGATTGTCGGGCAGGTAGGACACGTAGTAATCGGGCCGGAATTTCGAGCAGGCCTTGTACCACAGCACCGCGGTCCGGATCTCCTTCACCGCCGGGTAACGCGCCGCGATGTGGCGCTTCACCACCTCGAGCGTGATCCCGGAGTCGACGAGGTCGTCGACCAGCAGCACGCGCTCGCCGAGGGTCGGCGTGGTCATCGAGATGTGCTCCGACACCGTCAGCTCGCCCCGCTCGGTGCCGCCCTCGCCGGTGTAGGAGCTGGTGAAGATGATGGCGAGCGGCCGTTTGTAGATGCGCGACATCACGTCGCCCACCCGCAGTCCGCCGCGCGCGATGCAGACGATTTGATCGAACGGCCAGCGCGAATCGCGCACCTGCGCGGCCAGACGCTCGATCGATGCGTGGTAGTCGTCCCAGGTCACGTAGAGGTCAGCCATGTTCGGCGGCGGGTCGGCTCAGTCGAAGGGGTGACGGCGGACGATCGTCTGCTCGCGATCCGGCCCGGTCGAGATCATGTCGATCGTGACCCCGGAGATCGCCTCGATGCGGTCAAGGTAGGCCCGCGCATTGCGCGGCAGGTCCTCCAGCCGCCGGGCGCCGAGCGTGCTCTCCGACCAGCCGGGCAGATGCTCGTACACCGGCTGGCAGCGCGCGGTGTCCTCGGCGCCGGCCGGCAGCAGCTCGCTGAACTGGCCGTCGATGTCGTAGCCGACGCAGACCTTGAGCTCGTCCATTCCGTCGAGCACGTCGAGCTTGGTGACGCACAGCCCGGACACGCCGTTGATCTGGATCGAGCGCTTGAGCGCGGCGGCGTCGAACCAGCCGCAGCGGCGCGGCCGACCGGTGGTGGCGCCGAACTCGTTGCCGCGCTCGCGCAGCCGCTCGCCAGTGCCGTCGTCGAGCTCGGTCGGGAACGGCCCCGAGCCGACTCGCGTCGTGTACGCCTTGGTGATCCCGAGGACGTAATGCAGCATCTGCGGACCCACGCCCGCGCCGGCGGCAGCGGCGCCCGCCACGCAGTTGCTCGAGGTCACATAGGGATAGGTACCGTGGTCGACGTCGAGCAGACTGCCCTGCGCGCCCTCGAACAGCAGGTTGCAGCCGCTGCGGTGCGCGAGATAGAGCGCGCGGGGGACGTCGGTGACCAGCGGCAGCAGCCGCGGCGCCATCGCCAGCGCCTCGTCGCGCGTGCGCGCGAAGTCGACCGGCGCGGCGTTGAGGTAGCGAGTGAGAACGAAGTTGTGGAAGTCGAGCAGCTCGGCGAGCTTGGCCGAGAACCGCTCCGGCACCAGCAAGTCCTGCAATCGGATCGCGCGGCGCGCCACCTTGTCCTCGTACGCCGGGCCGATGCCGCGCCCGGTGGTACCGATCTTGGCCGCCCCGCGCGCCGCCTCGCGCGCGACGTCGAGTGCGACGTGATAGGGGAGGATCAGCGGACAGGCTTCCGAGACCCGCACGCGGCCGTCGAGCACCACCCCGGCCGCTGCGAGCTCGTCCATCTCGGCGAGCAGGGCGTGCGGCGAGAGTACGACCCCGTTGCCGATGTAACAGATCACCCCCGGATGCAGGATGCCCGACGGGATCAGGTGCAGCACCGTCTTGCGCCCGCCGATCACCAGCGTGTGTCCGGCGTTGTGCCCGCCCTGGAAACGCACCACGCCCTGCGCGTGGTCGGTCAGCCAGTCGACGACCTTGCCCTTGCCCTCGTCTCCCCACTGGGTCCCGATCACCACCACGTTCTTGGCCATCTGCGGCTCCTCGCGAGCACCCCGGCGGCGACGCCGCTAGAGCTTCTCCACCGTCCAAGCGCCGCCGTGCCGCACGAGCTGGCGATCGCACTGCAACTCGGCGCGCGCCGCCTGGTGCCCGGGCAGATCCTCGATCACCACCTCCCCGGCACGCCGCAGCCGGTCGATCGCCGCACGCAGCGCCGGATCGGCGCCGTCGTACGGCGCGAGGATCGCGCTGCGGCGCGGCGGCGGCGCAGCCACGCGGACGAGCTCCCGCAAGTCCATCGAGAACCCGGTCGCCGGACGGGCGCGCCCGAACGCCTTGCCCACCTCGTCGTAGCGCCCGCCGAGGGCGATCGCGCTCGGCAGCCCGGGAGAATAAGCCGCGAAGACGACGCCGCTGTGGTAGTGATACCCGCGCAAGTCGGCGAGGTCGACGCTCATCGTCAGGCCGTTGTCGCGCATCAGCGCGGCGAGATCCGCCAGCGCCGCGGAGATCGCCGGCAGCGGCGGCAGGCGTCGCGCCGCCTCCTCGATCACCTCGGCGCCGCCATAGAGCTCGGGCAGGGCACGCAGCGCCTCCCGGAGCGGGGGCGCGAACGGATCGGTGAGCGCGGCGAGGCCGGGCCGATCCTTCGCAAGCAGCGCTTCGAGGAGATCGGCTTCGAGCTCCGGCTCGACGCCCGCCGCGCGCGCGAGCGCCCGGAACACACCCACGTGACCGACGTCCAGGCGCGCTTCGGCCACTCCGCACGCCGCCAGCGCCGCCCGCAGCAGGCGCTGGATCTCCAGATCGCTCTCGATTCCGGCGTGCCCGTAGATCTCGGCCCCGATCTGGAGCGGCTCGCGCGTCGCGGTCAGGCCGCGCGGGCGCGTGTGCAGGACGGTGCCGCAGTAGCACAAGCGGGCGACCCCCTGGCGGTTGAGCAGGTGGGCGTCGATGCGCGCCACCTGCGGGGTCATGTCGGCGCGCAGCCCCATGGTGCGGCCGGACATCTGGTCGATCAGCTTGAATGTGCGCAGGTCGAGGTCGCGTCCGGTACCGGTCAACAGCGACTCGATGTACTCCAGCATCGGCGGCAGCACCAGCTCGTAGCCGTGCACCCGGAAGACCTCGAGCAGCGCCGACCGGTGTGCCTCGATCGCGTGCGCCTCCTCCGGCAGCACGTCCTCGACGAACTCCGGCAAAAGCCACTTGCGCAAGGCCGCTCCCTGGCTGGCAGTGGCGATCCGGCGTCAGCGCGCGAGCACGACGAGCGCCGCCCCGCACAGCAGCGCGAGCAGGCCAGCGAACCGCAGCTGTCCGTCGGTGAGCGCCAGCACGCGCTGGAACAGGTCGCGCCACAAGGCGGGGGCGACGAACGGCCCCAGGCCCTCCAGGACCAGCATCAGCCCGAGCGCCGTGATCAGGGCCGCGCCCACGCTCACCTCGGCGGGGGCGCGGCCGGGCCGCTCCGGCCGGTCCCCGAGTTCCTGAAGTACTTGAAGAACTCGGACCCGGGCTCGATCACCAGCACGTCGGAGCGACTGCGGAAGCTGGCGCGGTAGGCCTCCATGCTGCGGTAGAAGGCGAAGAACTCCGGATTCTCCGAGAACGTCTTGGCGTAGATCGCAGCGGCGCGTGCATCGCCCTCCCCCTTGATGCGCTGGGCGTCGCGATAGGCCTCGGCGACGATCACCTCGCGGGAGCGATCGGCCTCGGCGCGGATCTTCTCGGCTTCCGAGAAGCCCTGCGAGCGAAGCTGCGCGGCGACCGCACGGCGCTCGGCCTCCATGCGGCGGAACACCGCCTCGCTCACCTCCTGCGGCAGCTCGACGCGCTTGAGCCGCACGTCGACGATCAGCACCCCGATGCGCTTGGCGTCCTCCTCCAGCTTCTCGCGCACAACCTGCATGATCTTGTCCCGTTCGCCGGAAACGACCTCGTTCACCGTGCGCTTGCCGAACTCCTCGCGCAGCGCGGAGTTGGCGGTCTGTGACAGGCGCGTCAGCGCGAGCGCCTCGTCGCCCCGGACGCTCACGTAGTACTGCCGCAGGTCGCCGATCCGCCACATGACGAATGAATCGACCAAGACGTTCTTCTTCTCGGAGGTCAGGAAGCGCTCGGCGTCGGGGGTGTCGAGCGTCAGGATCCGCATGTCGAAGTGCCGCACGTTCTGGATCAGCGGAATCTTGACGTGCAAGCCCGGCTTCGCGACCAGCTCCTTGATCTCGCCGAGCTGGAAGACGATGGCGTTCTCGCGCTGATCGACGGTGAACAGCGCGAGGCTCGCCACCACCGCCGCGAGGATGAGCGCGCCGACGAAAACCCCGAGTCCGATCTTCACGGCCGGCCCTCGCGGTCGCGGCCGCGCAGCGCCTCGCGCGAGCGCCCGGCCGCCTCCGGCACCAGTGGCTGCTCGGCCTGCGGCTTGAGCGAGGGCAGCGCCTCGGCACTGCCGCTCCCGGTCATCTGGACGATCTTGTCGAGCGGCATGAACAGCAGGTTACCACTCGATCTCGAATCGACCAGCACCTTGCTCGTGCTGCTCATGATCTGCTGGATGGTCTCGAGATAGATGCGCTCCCGAGTCACCGCGGGCGCGCGGTTGTACTCGACCAGCAGCTGGCGAAAGCGCGCGGTGTCGCCCTCGGCGGTCGCCTCGACCCGCAGCCGATGGCCGTTCGCCTCCTCGATCAGGCGCGCGGCGGCGCCGCGCGCCTTCGGCACCACGTCGTTGAAGTACGCCTGGCCCTCGCTCTTCTGCCGTTCGAGGTCCTGGTTCGCCTTCACCGCGTCGTCGAACGCGGCCTGCACCTGCTCCGGCGGCTGGGCGTTCTGCAGCGTCACCCGGCTGATCGTGACGCCGGCGCGATAACGGTTGAGGATGTCCTGCATCAGCTTCTGCGCGCTCGCCGCGATCTGCTCGCGACCCTCGTAGAGCACGAAGTCCATCGACGACTTGCCGACGATCTCGCGCATCGCCGACTCGGCCACCTGCCGCACCGTCTCCTCGGGCCGGCGGACGTTGAACAGGAAGTCCTCCGGATCGCTCACGATGTACTGCACGGCGAACTGGATGTCGGCGATGTTCTCGTCGTTGGTGAGCATCAGCGACTCGCGCATCACCTTCGACTTGACGTTGTTGCGATAGCCGAGCTCGACCGTGCGGACCTGGGAGACGTTGACCAGCTCGACCGACTGCACCGGGAACGGCACCCGCCAGCGCAGGCCCGGACCGGTGGTCTCCGAGTAGCGGCCGAAGGTGAGCACCACCCCACGCTGGCTCTCGTCGACGATGTAGAACCCGCTCGCGAGCCACACCGCCGCGACGAGCGCGGCGATCAGCCCAAAGCCGCCCCCGATCTGCTTGATGCTGGGCGGCTCGCCGCCGCCGGTGCCGCCGCCACGCCGGCCGAAGATCCCCGCCAGACGCTGGTTGAAGTTGCGCCACAGCTCGTCGAGGTCGGGCGGACCCTGGTTGCCGCCCCCGCCGCCGCCGCGGCGACCCCACTGCGGGTCGTTAAGTGACATGCAGGTCTCTGTCTCGAAGTGCCGGGACCGCGCTGGAACGGGACGGGTGTCTCGAGGCTGCCGCCTCGACGAGTGCTCGACGCAGACTGTCCAGGCCCTCGCCTGTGCGGGCGCTCAGCCGGACGCGCCGGATGGTATCACACTCGTCCCGGTCGACCCCCGCGGGAACGCCGCTCAGATCGCCCTTGTTCCACACCAGGATCTGCGGAATCCCGGCCGCGCCGATCTCGGCGAGCACCTTGTTCACCTCCTCGATCTGGCGCTCGCGCGTCGGCGACGCGCCGTCGACGACGTGAAGCAGGAGGTCGGCGTGGATCGTCTCCTCGAGCGTCGCGCGGAACGCCGCGACCAGCGTGTGCGGCAGCCCGCGGATGAACCCGACGGTGTCCGACAGCGTCACCGACCCGACCTGCGGCAGATGGAGGCGGCGCGTGGTGGTGTCCAGCGTCGCGAAGAGCTGATCCGCGGCGTACGCATCGGCGTGCGTCAGCGCGTTGAACAGCGTCGACTTGCCGGCGTTGGTGTAGCCGACCAGCGATACCGACATCACTTCGCCGCGCGCTCGCGCCCGGCGCTGCACGTCGCGCTGGCGGCGCAGCCGCGCGAGGCGCTCCTTGAGCACCTTCACCCGCTGGCCGAGCAGCCGCCGGTCGGTCTCGAGCTGCGTCTCGCCCGGGCCGCGCAGCCCGATCCCGCCCTTCTGGCGCTCGAGGTGGGTCCAGCCCCGAACCAGCCGGGTCGCGAGGTGCTGCAGCTGCGCGAGCTCGACCTGGACCTTCCCTTCGTGCGACTTCGCGCGCTGCGCGAAGATGTCCAGGATCAGGCTGGTCCGGTCGACCACCCGGCAGGCGAGGCGGCGCTCGAGGTTGCGCTGCTGCGCCGGCGAGAGCTCGTGATTGAACACGACCAGGGTCGCGGCGGTGGCGTCCCGGGCGCGCGCGACCTCGTCCACCTTCCCCGAGCCCGCGAACAGCGCCGGGTCGGGCCGCTGCCGGCGACCCTCGACCTCCGCTGCCACGCGCACCCCGGCGCTCGCTGCGAGCAACCGCAGCTCGGCGAGGCTCTCCGCGTGATCGGCGCCGCCGAGGTCCAGCGCGACGAGCACCGCGGCCTCGCGCGGCGCGCCGTTCACCTTGCGCACGCTACCGGAGCCCGTGGTGCCGGCCCCCACTAACCGGGGCACGTCATCAGTTGTCGCCGCCGTGGTCGACGCTGAGGTTGACCGGCCGCGACGGCACTACCGTCGAGATGGCGTGCTTGTACACCATTTGCGTGACGGTGTTCTTGAGCAACACGACGTACTGGTCGAACGACTCGATCTGCCCCTGGAGCTTGATCCCGTTGACGAGGTAGATCGATACCGGGATGTGCTCCTTGCGCAGCGTGTTCAGAAACGGGTCTTGTAGCAGTTGCCCTTTGTTGCTCATGATCGCTCCGGCGTGTACTTATTCGAAAACCTACTTTATCGCGTTTCCCCCCTGCGCGCCATCGCAGCGCCGGCTCGGACCGCGTTGCCGGCGTAGGGATTGCGGCCCGAGCGGAACTGGATCCGCAGCGGCGTGCCCGCGAGCCCGAACGCCTCGCGAAAAACCCCTTCCAAATAGCGCCGGTAGCTCGACGGGACCGCGCCGAGCGAGTTCCCGTGCACCACGATCGTAGGCGGATTGCGCCCGCCCTGGTGCGCGTAGCGCAGCTTCGGGCGCACTAGCCCGGCGCGCGGCGGCGCCTGGCGCTCGACCGCGGCGAGCAGCGTGCGGGTGAGGCGCGGGGTCGGGAGCTTAGCCATCGCCGCCCGGAAAGCTTCGTCCACCGAGTCGAGGAGCCGGCCGACTCCGTCGCCACGCAGCGCCGAAACGAGGTGCGCTCGCGCGAAGGCGACGAAGCCGAGTTTTCGCTCCAGGGTGCGCTTCGCGTGCTCGCGCGCGCGCTCGTCCAGGCCGTCCCACTTGTTTACCGCCACCACCACCGCCCGGCCCCGCTCGACGACGTAGCCGGCGAGGTGCGCGTCCTGGTCGGTGACGCCCTCGGCGGCATCCAGTACGAGCACCACGACGTTCGCGCGCTCGATCGCCTGCAGCGTCTTGACGACCGAGAACTTCTCGACCGTCTCGAACACCTTGCCGCGCCGCCGGACCCCGGCGGTATCGATCAGGACATAGCGCCGACCGGCGCGCTCGAACGGCACCTCGATCGCGTCGCGCGTGGTGCCCGGCTCGTCGTACACGATCATCCGGTCTTCGCCGATCAGGCGGTTGACCAGCGTGGACTTGCCGACGTTCGGGCGCCCCACGATCGCGACGCGCGGGGCGTCGTCCGCGCGCGGATCGGGCGCTGGCGGCTCGGGCGGGAACGGCCGCAGCACCGCCTCGAGCAGCGAGCGCACGCCGTCGCCGTGCGCCGCCGAGATCGCGTGCGGCTCGCCGAGCGCGAGCTCGTGGAACTCCGCGGTCACGAGCGCGGCGTCCCGGCCCTCGGCCTTGTTGACCGCCACCCAGACGCGCGCTCGCAGCCGCCGCAGCTCTTCGCCGATGCGGCGATCCTGCGGCGCCAGGCCGTCGCGGGCGTCCACCACGAAGATCACCGCGTCGGCCTCGGCGATCGCGGTGAGGGTCTGCTGTGCCATCGCCCCGAGCATGCCTGCGCGCGCCACCGGCTCGAGACCGCCGGTGTCGATCACGAAGTAAGGTCGATCGCCGATGCGCCCCGAGCCATAGTGGCGATCGCGCGTCAGCCCCGGGTAATCGGCGACCAGCGCATCGCGGCTCTGCGTCAGCCGGTTGAAGAGCGTGGACTTGCCCACGTTAGGGCGGCCGACGATCGCGATGACCGGCTTCATCGGCGCACCGCGCGGGCGGCCTCAGCGCACCGCGAGCGCGAGCAGCGCGCCGCCAGAGGTCTGCACCAGGAAACCGCCCTGGAACGGGACCGGCGCGCTGGCGATGCGCGAGCCGTCGGTCGCGATGCGCCCGACGAACGCGCCCGAATCCTGGCTGAGCAGGTGAACGTAGCCCTGCAGATCGCCAACCGCGATCTCGCGGCCGAGTGGCAGCGGCGCAGTGAGGAGGCGGTTCGCGAGCCGATCCTGGCGCCATAGGCTGGTGCCGTTCGCGCGGCTGAACGCCGAGACCGCGCCGCGGTCCTCGCTCACGTAGACCGCGCGCGCGTCCACCCCAAGTCCAGCCGAGGAGGACAGATCGCGCGCCCAGATCTGGTTTCCGTTGCTGAGGTCGAAGCACGCCACCCGCCCCTGGAAGGCAACCGCGCAGGCCTCGCGCTCGCCGATCCACGGCACGCCGATCACGTCGCTCACTCGCTCGAGCTCGGTGGTTCCTTTCGGCAGCGCCACGGTGCCCTCCCAGCGCAGTCCGCCGTTCGCGGCCGACACCGCCACCAGCTTGCCGCCGGAGAAGCCCGCGAACACGAACCCTGCCCGCACGACCGCGCCGGCGGGACTGCGTACCGTGAGCGGCGGCGCCGCGCGCTGGAACACCCACCGGCGGCGTCCATCCCGCGCATCGAGAGCGAAGATCCGGCTGTCGGCGCTGCGCACGATCACCAGCTCCCCGGCGATCACCGGCGGCGCGAGCACCTCGCTCGACACACGCGCGCGCCAGCGCGTCTCGCCGGTCGTCTCGAGGGCGATCACCTCGCCCTCGGCCGAGCCGACGGCGACGAGCGACTCGTCGGCGCCCACGCCGCTCGTCAGCCGGGTGGGAATGCGCACGCGCCAGCGTTCCTTCCCGGTGGCGGCATCGAAGCGCACGACGGTGCCGTCCTCGGCCGCCGCGTACACCGCTTCGCGCGTCACCGCGGGCGTGAAGAAGCCGAGGCCCGCCTTGCCGACCGACGCATGCCAGAGCGTGCGGGTCGGGACCGGGCT
>Ga0308411_10000467_pt1 | contig 26779 bp, 26 predicted proteins | sample HotsprottomLayer_2_FD_203530 | JGI IMG/M metagenome (GOLD analysis project Ga0308411, IMG submission 203530) | Hot spring phototrophic mat microbial communities from Octopus Spring, Yellowstone National Park, Wyoming, United States -... | ecosystem: Environmental > Aquatic > Thermal springs >... | reverse complement strand
CCGCCGCCGCCGGCGGCACGCACGGGTCCACCGGCAGCCGCGCGGCATCCACGCGCACCCCCACCCCGCTCGCCTCGCAGATGCGGCCGAGGTCGAGCGCGAGCCCGTCGGAGAGGTCGATCATCGCGCGCACCGCGCGGGTCTCGCCGAGCACCCGACCGGCGTCCAGGCGCGGCTGCGGCCGGCGCTGCGCGGCCACCGCCCGCGCGACGAGGACCGGCTCGACCATGTCGCGGGCCATCGTGTTGTCCAGCAGCACCAGGCCGGCAGCGGCGCGGCCCAGCGTCCCGGTCACGACCACCAGGTCGCCAGCCCGCGCGCCGTCCCGCCGCACCAGACAGTCCGGGAGCACGTCGCCGAGCATGGTCACGTCCACCACGACGTGCCCGGCCTGGGCCAGGTTGCCGCCGATCAGGCCGATGCCGCCGCCGGCGGCGGCCATGGCCCGCAGCCCGGCGTACAGACCGTCCACCCACGCGACCGGGAGCGTCGGGGGCAGCATGAGCGAGACCAGCGCGTGACGCGGGGTCCCGCCCATCGCCGCGATGTCGCTCGCGTTGATCGCGAGCGCCTTCCACCCCACGTCCTCCGGCGTGCTCGTGCGGCGCCGGAAGTGGACGTCCTCGACCAGGGCGTCGGTCGTCACCAGGTTCAGTCGGTCGGCGGGGATGCGCACGGCCGCGGCGTCGTCCCCGATCCCGACGACCACCCCCGCGCCCATCGGGCCCGACGCCGCGGTGATGCGCGCCAGCAGCCCGAGTTCGCCCACGTCCGCCACGCGCGGGCCGCCGCCGTCCGGCAGTCGGGCGGAGCGCGGGGACCTACCCTCGCGCGGCACGCACCACCTCCGCGATCCGGCGCGCGGCTTCGCGCACGTCGTCGGCGCCGAACACGGCCGCGATGACCGCGACGCCCTGCGCGCCCGCGCGGATGGCCTCGGCCGCGTTGTCCGCGGTCACACCGCCGACGGCCACGATGGGCACGCTCACCGCCGCGCGGATCCGCGCCAGACCCTGGGGCCCGATCGCCTCGCCGGCGTCCGCCTTCGAGGCCGTCGTGAAGACGCTGCCCACGCCGATGTAGTCCGCGCCGTCGGCCTCGGCCCGCACCGCCTCGTCGATCGTGCCCGCGGACGCGCCCACGATCCGGTCGGGGCCGAGCAGCCGTCGCGCGTCGGTCACCGGCAGGTCGTCGGGACCGACGTGCACCCCGTCGGCGCCGATCGCCAGGGCGACGTCAGCGCGGTCGTTGACGATCAGGGGCACCCCTGCGGGTCCGGTGATCGCCAGGAGCCGCCGGCCGGTGGCGACGACCTCGCGCAGCGGCCGCGTCTTCTCCCGGAGCTGGACCATGGTCGCACCGCCGCGGATCGCCGCAGCCACCAGGTCCTCCAACGGGCGGTCGCGGCCGATCGCACGGTCGGTGATCACGTAGAGGCTCAGGTCGAACCGCATCACGCCTCCCTCAGGCGCGCGCCGGCCTCCAGGTCGGCCGGCCCCAGGTGGTAGAGCGCGTCGAGCAGGGCCGGTACCAGCGTCCCGGGACCGCCCGCGCGGGCGGCGGCACGCTCGGCCGCGAGCCCGAAGCACGCGAGCGCGGCCGCGGCCGCCAGGGCGCGGTCGTCGCCCACCGCGCAGAACGCGGCCGCCAGCGCGGACACCATGCAGCCGCTCCCCGACGTCGCTGCCAGCCAGTGATGGCCGTTCTCGACGACCCAGACCTTCCCTGCCGCGGCCACGTGGTCGTGCGCGCCGGTGACCGCGGCGGTCGTCCCGAAGGCCTGCGCCAGGGCCGCGGCGAGCGCGGCACCGTCGAGGCGCTCGGGCTCCTCGGTCTCGACCCCGCGCAGAAGGTGCGGCCGCCCCAAGAGGGCCGCGGCTTCGCCGCGGTTCGCGCGGATCAGTGCGATGGGCAGCTCGTCGAGCAGCGCGGCCGCGGCTGACCGGCGGTACCGGGTCGCCCCGGCGCCCACGGGATCGAGGACGACCGGCGCCCCACGCCTGGCGGCCTCGCGGCCCGCGACGCGCATCGCGGCCAGGCGCTCGCGGGTCGGCGTCCCGAGGCTGAGCACCAGGGCGTCGGCGCCGGAGGCCACCTCGCCGGCTTCCTCCACCGCCAGCGCCATCACCGGCAGCGCGCCGACGGCCCGCGTGGCGCTCGCCACGGCCTGCATCGTCACCAGATTGGCCATCACGTGGACGAGCGGCCGGCGCGCGCGCAGCACCTCGAGTAGCGCGGCCGCGCGGCCGGCCGGGGTCACGGCCGCAGCGGCTGGCCCAGCGTCTCGGTCACCCCGGCACGGGCGAGCGCCTGCAGCAGGACGACCCCGAGCACCGCGCCGGGGATGCTGCTGACGAGGAACAGCGGGAGCAGGCCGGCCGCGAACGGCTGCGCCAAGTCCACCAGCGGGAGCGCACGTCCCATCATCACCGGCGCGACGAACAGCGCGCCGAGCGTGGCGCCGATCGGCCCGGTGGCCAGCGGCTCGAGCAGGCCCACCCACGGCCGCCGCCAGACTTGCGCCGCGAAGCCGACCAGGAGGGCACCCGGGATCCCGCCGGGGAACGCGAGCAGCGTCCCGACGCCGAACAGATTGCGGAGGATGGCGGCCACGGTCGCCGCCAGCGCAGCGTACCACGGCCCCAGCAGCACGCCGGCGATGACGTTCGTCATGTGCTGCCAGGGAAGCAGCTTCGCCCCGCCGACCGGGATCGCGCCCGGGACGAACGAGAGCACCACCGGGAGCGCGGCGAAGACGCCCGCCAGCACGAGCTTGCGCGTTGCCATGATCATCACCTCACGATCTGGGATTGACGTCCGTGGGCTCGCCGAGCGGTCGCACCCGCGCCCGGAGCCGCTCGAGGTCGGCGGGGCTCCCGGCGAACTGCAACACCGCCGCGAGGACCGAGGGCACAGCCGCCGCCAGCACGAACGCCGTCAGCAGGTGGCCGCGTCTGAAGTCGGGGTCGGGGAAGAACAGCGCGCCGGCCGCGATGCCGGCGAGGGCACTTCCGGCCGCGGCCCAGCCCGCGAGCCGCCGCGCGTAGAGCCCCAGGAACGTGGGGGCCGCCGCGGCCACACATACCAGGTCCGCCACCAGGAACAGGTACAGCACGCTGTACCCCTGGGCGGCCAGCGCGATCGCGGCGAGCGCCAGGCCTACCGTGATCAGGCGGGACCACCCCAGCAGACGGGTGGGGCCAGCCGCCGGCCGCAGCCGCGAGAGATCGGCGGTGAAGACCGCGGCGAGGCCGTTGAGCAGCGTGTCGATGCTGCTCATCGCCAGCGCCACCGCGAGCACCAGCACGCCGACGATGACCCACGCCGGCGCGACGGCGAGCAGCAGGCTGAAGAAGGCCACCGATGGCGTCTGCGCGCGGCCGGTCGCAGCGGCGACCACGCCCAGCACGCCGGGTAGCATCACGATCGGCACGACGAGCAGCGCCGACACCCACATGGCCCGCCGCAGGACCCCGAGGTCGCGGGCCAGGTAGACGCGCTGCCAGTATCCCTGGTGGAACAGGTTCGCGCCCAAAATCGCGATGACCAGCGTTGCGGCCCCCTCGACCCCGGGCCGGTGGCCCAGTGCGAGCAGCGCCGGCGCGCCCTCGCGCACCTGCGCGGCCACCGCGGCCGGCCCGCCCAGCGCGCCGACGACCCCGACAAAGGTCAGCACGAGCAGCGGGACGATGATCGCGGCCTGGAGGCGGTCGGTGAACACCGTGGTCGGCAGCCCGCCGTAGGCGGTGTACGCCAGCGTGGCCAGGCCGACCAGGGCCGCCGTGAGGGCCAGCGGCTGCCCGCTCACCAGGTTGACCGCGAGCGCGATGCCGGTGATCTCCGCGGTCAGGAACACGAACATGTAGAAGACCATGACGACGAGCGCAAGCGCGTACATGCCGCGGCCGTAACGCGCCCAGACGAACTCGGTGAGCGAGTGGCCGTGGGGCACGAGCGCCCGCATGCGGCGGCCGAGCGGGATGAGCGCGAGCATCGGCGCCGCGCTGCCGAGACCGTAGCCGATCAGCGCGGGCAGCCCGCCCCAGGTGCCGGCCTCGGCCGGGCTGTAGAGAATCCAGGCGCCCATCGCCGAGGCGACGACCGTCGCCACCGCGGTCCGCGTCCCCGCGGAGTCGCGGGCGCTGATGTAGGCCTCCACCGACAGCCGGCGGCGGCGGGCGTCCAACAGACCGACCGCGGCGAAGGCTGCGGCGGCGACCACCACCGCGGCGATGCTGAGCAGGGATGACGGCACGGACGGCTTCCTCCTCGCGCCGGCGCGGGACGCGGGGCCGTCGGCCGGGAAAGGCGCGAGGCCGCAGCCCGGGGGCGCAGCCTCGTCTGACGCGCTCGGCCTGGTCCCTTCGCTGGCATTACCCAGATCAGGTTCCGGGGGTCAGCGGCATCGTCGGGCCGCTTTCTCAGCCGGGCTCACCCGGCTCCCCCCAGGCTCCGTATGCAGTTGGGCTCCGGTGCCTACTATACTCCGACGCGGGACCCGGCGCAACGCCAGCCGCTACGTCGCCGTGGCCCCGCCGTCCACCGGCAGGGCGACCCCCGTGATCCACGCCGCCGCGTCCGAGGCCAGGAACACCACGGCGCGCGCCACGTCGTCGGCCGTCCCCAGGCGGCGCAGCGGCAGCCGCGCCTCGGCCGCGCGGCGCTGCTCTTCCGTCCAGGCCGTCCAGACGTCGCGGTTGAGGTCGGTGCACACGAACCCCGGGCAGACGGCGTTCGCGCGCACGCCCTCCGGGCCGTAGCGGACCGCCAGCGCGCGTGTCAGCGCGAGCAGCCCGGCCTTGCTGGCGTCGTAGGCCGGCGTCATGCCCGTCTGGGTCTGCAGGGCCAGCACCGAGGCCACGTTCACGATGTTCCCCCGCGCGGCGACCAGGTGAGGCAGCGCGTGCCGGCTGCACAGGAACGCGCCGCGCAGGTTGACCGCCAGAACCGCGTCCCAGCCCGCCGCGTCCTCGTCCGCGACCGGCAGGCGCCGGATGATGCCGGCGTTGTTCACCAGGACGTCCAGACGGCCGAACCGCTCGACCGAGGCCTCGACCAGCCGGCGAGCATCGCCGTCGGCGGCGACGTCGGCGCGCACGAACACGCAGCCGGCGCCCACCGCCTGCGCTGCGGCCCCGCCGCGATCCTCGCGGCGGCCCGCGATGACCACGCGCGCGCCCACCGAAGCGGCCAGCCGCGCGGTCGCGAGCCCGAAGCCCGCGGTCCCGCCGGTGACGAGCACCACCCTGTCGTCCAGACGCACCATCGGTCCCTCCCGCCCCCGAGGTAGGATGCGGCACCCGAACACCGCGAACCCCGATGGAGGGATTGCCCGTGGGCAACCGCACGATCCTGCACGTGGACATGGACGCCTTCTTCGCGGCGGTGGAACAGCTCCGCCGCCCGGAACTGCGCGGCCGACCGGTCGTCGTGGGCGGCGACGGCGACCCGCGCAAGCGCGGCGTGGTCTCCACCGCGTCGTACGAGGCGCGGGCGTTCGGGATCCACTCTGCGATGCCGCTGCGCGTCGCCCACCGGCTGTGCCCGCACGCGGTCTTCCTGCCCGTGGACTTCGCGGCCTACCGCGCGGCCTCGGAGCGCATGCACGCCATCCTGCGGGAGACCGGTGCGCGCGTGGAGTCGCTGGGCCTGGACGAGGCGTTCCTGGACTGCACCGGCCTGCCCGACGACGGCGAGACCATCGCCCGGACCGTCAAGGCGCGGATCGCCGCGGAGCTTTGCCTCACGGCGTCGGTCGGCGTCGGGCCGAACAAGCTGGTGGCGAAGATCGCCTCGGGCCTGGTGAAGCCCGACGGGCTCACGGTGATCCACCAGGACGAGGTCGCCGGGCGTCTGGGGCCGCTGCCGGTCACCGTCCTGTGGGGCGTGGGGCCGAAGACCGCCGCGCACCTGCGCGAAGCCCTCGGCGTCCGCACCGTGGGCGACCTGGCGGCGGTGCCGGAAACGCGCCTGCAGGCGCTGTTCGGTCCCCGCCACGGCGCGTCTCTCCACCAGGCGGCGCTGGGCCGCGATGACAGCCCGGTGGAGACGGTCTGGGAGCCGAAGTCGATCAGCCGCGAGCGGACCTTCCAGGTGGACCTGCGGCGGATCGAGACGATCCGGGCGACCATCGCCCGCCTGGCGCGCGCGGTCGCCGGCGATCTACGCGACGAGGGCTATCGCGCGACGAACGTCACGCTCAAGGTCCGGCTGGTCCCCTTTCACACGCTGACGCGCTCGCGCACCCTCCCGGTGCCGACGGACGACCCGGCCGAGATCGCGGCGGTCGCCCTCGGGCTGCTCGAGCGCGTGACGCTGGACCGGCCGGTCCGCCTGCTCGGCGTGCGCGTCGCCAAGCTCGCCCGCGCGCCGGCGGAAGACGCGGGGCCCGGGCCCCCCGGCGACGGTCTCCCGGCGGCCTAGACCGCGGCCTTCACCGCCGCCTGGACCTCGGCGTAGTCGGGCTCCGTGGCCTGCGCCGGCGCCACCCACTTGTAGCGCACCACGCCCTTCGCGTCGAGCACGAAGACCGAACGCATCGCCACGCCGGGCAGGGTGCCGCCGGCGAAGTTCGGGTCCTGGACGTCGAACGCCCGCACCGCCTCGCGGTTGTAGTCGGAGAGCAGCGTGAAGGTGAGCCCGTTGGCGTCCGCGAACGCCTTCTGCGCGTACGGCGAGTCGACGCTGATGCCGATAACCTGCGCGTTCAGCGCGTTGAACGCCGCCATCCCGTCGCGGAGCGCGCACATCTCCTTGGTACACGTGCCCGTGAACGCGCCCGGGAAGAACGCCAGCACCGTCGGCTTCCCGAGGAAGTCCTTCAACCTCACGGCCTTGCGGTCCGCGTTGACGAGCATCACATCTGGAGCCTGCTGTCCGACCTCGACCGCCACGGTCTCGCCCTCCCCGTCGATGTGCGATCATCCGGCGTAGTGCATGCCGGTCGCGCGCAGCACGAGGGGCTCGCCCTCGCGGTGCACGCCGGCGTCGATGACCTCTCCCACGAAGACCAGATGGTCGCCGCGGTCCACCGTGGCCACGACCCTGCACTCGACGAACGCCAGGGCGTCGACGAAGATCGGCGCGCCGGTGGTCCGCGTGTAGAATTCATAGCCGCCCAGCCGGTTCCCTTCCTGGGGACGGCGCTTGATGAACGTCCGCGCGAACTCCAGCCCGTCGGCGGCGGGCACGTTGACCGCGAACACGCCGCTCGCGACGACCATCGCGGTGGACAGCGCCTCCTTCATCAGCGCGAGCACGACCAGCGGCGGGTCGAAGGACGCCTGCGTCATCCAGTTGACCATCACGGCGTGCTTCTGCTCCCCGGTCGTCGTTCCGACCACGTAGAGGCCGTAGGTGAACAGCTCGAGCGCCTGCTTCTTCGCCTGCGGATCCATCGTCGCCTCGGGCGGCGCCACGGCGCCGCGGTCTCGGTGTCGCAGGCATGGACGGCCGCGCGGGCGGGCCTATTCCCACAGGAGCCCGGCCGGGGCGGCGGCGAAGGTCTACGCCGTGCGTGGGCGCTGATCAGGAGCGGCCGCCGCGACCTGGCGTCGCCCGTCGCACGTCCGAGGTGACCCCGTGAACCGTGAGCTGACCGTCACGCGCCAGGAGCTGGTGGACCTGCACCGCCGCGCCCCGCGGACCGCGGTGCTGAGCGTCTACCTCGGCCAGGCAGAACCGGGGACGACCTCGCTGCGCCGCGGGCAGACCGCGCTGAACGCCGGCCTGCGCGAGCTCGAGCGCGCCTTTCCCGGGGACCGCACGCTGGCCGCGGCCGCCGACCGCGTGCGCCGCATCTATCGCAAGCTCCCGCCCGAGGACCGGCGGCGCCACCTGGTGCTGTTCCTCTCGCTCGACCCCGAGTGGCTGTGGTGGCGTCGTCTCCAGCTCCCGCCGGGCGATCGCGTGGTCTGGATGGACCGGCCGTACCTCAGACCGCTCGTGGCGCTGCTGGAGAGCGCGCCGCCGGTGGGCGTCGTCGTGGTGGCCCAGGGGATCGTGCGGCTGCTGACCTGGTCGCAGGGCGTCGTGGACGAGGCGACGCCGCGGAAGTTCGTGCTGGACGACGAGGACTGGCGCCGCTACGCGGGGCCGGCCCCGGCGCATCCCGGCGTGACGCAGCAGACCTCCACATACGTGGAGAAGTACGAGGGCCGGGTCGAGGTCCACCTCCGGCGCTTCCTCGCCGAGTTGAGCGGGGAAGTCGCGGAGGCGGGCGAGCGCGAGCGATGGCGGCGGGTCGTGCTCCTCGGCGCCTCGGCGCTCACCGAGGTGCTGGCCGGCGCGCTCCCCGAGCCGTGGCGGTCCCGCGTCCTGGCCGGACCGCCGGTCAACCTGGCCAGGGCGCCGTCGACCGCGATCGCCGAGACGGTGACCGGCGTGGTCGGCGGGTGGGTGCGCGCGCGCGACCGGGAAGCGGTGGATCACCTGCTGGACACGGTGGCCGTCGGCGGGACTGCGGCGATCGGCGCGCAGGCGTGTCTGGACCTCTTGGGCGAAAACCGCGTGAGCCACCTGTATCTGGATGACCGGCTCCGGCTCTCCGGCTACCGGCGGCCGGACGGGGCCATTATCGTCGCGGACGGTCCGGCGCCGCCGGGCGCGGTCGGGGAACGCCACCTGGTGGAACGCATGATCGAGATGGCCCTCGACCAGGGCGCGGCCGTGACCCTCGTCGGCGGCGAGGCGGCGGAGCGCCTGCGGGCGGCCGGTGGGGTCGGCGCGCGGCTCCGGTATTGACGCGGTGGCCCCGCCGGCTGCGCAGTGGGTCGTGTTCGGCACGCTGGCCGCCGCCCTGATCCTGTTCGCCAGCGGCCGGTGGCGCTACGACGTCGTGGCCCTCGTGGCGCTCGTGGTGGTGGCGCTGGCGGGCATCGTCCCCGCCGGCGAGGTCTTCGCCGGCTTCGGGCACCCGGCGGTCGTCACGGTCGCTGCGGTTTTGGTGGTCAGCCGCGGGCTCCAGAACTCCGGGGTCGTGGACCTCATCGCCGCCCGGCTCGGCCGCGTCGGCAGCCGTCCCGTCCTCCAGATCCTGGCGCTCGTGGGCGTGGTCACCGTGGCCTCGGCGTTCATGAACAACGTCGGCGCGTTGGCCTTGCTGCTCCCGGTCGCGATCCGGATGGCGCGGAAGAGCGGCACCCCCCCGTCGGTGCTGCTCATGCCGCTCGCGTTCGGATCGCTGCTGGGCGGGCTGACGACCCTCATCGGCACGCCGCCCAACATCATCATCGCGACGTTCCGGGCGCAGCACGGCGACGGGCCGTTCGGCATGTTCGACTTCACGCCGGTCGGCGGCGCGGTGGCGCTCGCCGGCGTCCTCTTCGTCGCGCTGGTCGGCTGGCGGCTGATCCCACAGCGCAAGGGCCAGGCCTCCCGAGAGGAGCTCTTCGACGTCGAGGACTACATGAGCGAGCTGCGCGTGCCTGACGAGGCCAAGGTGATCGGTCAGACGGTGCGCGAGGTGGAGGCGCCCACCGAAGGCGACGTGGTCGTGGTCGGCCTGATCCGGGGCGAGCGGCGGCTGCCGGCGCCGTCGGGCTTCGAGACGCTGCGGGCGGGGGACGTCCTGGTCGTGAAGACGGACCCCGAGGCGCTCAAGACCCTGGTCGAAGCCAGCGGGCTGGAGCTCGTGGGGAGCAAGGGACTGGACGCCGACGCCCTCGGGTCCGACGAGGTGAGCGTCGTGGAAGCGGTGGTGGCGCGCGACGCGGCGATCGACGGGAAGACGCCGCGCGGCCTCAACCTGCGCTGGCGGTACGGGCTCAACCTGCTGGGTCTCTCGCGGCAGGGCGAGCGCGTGCAGCAGCGGCTGAAGAGCATCCGCATCCGGGCCGGCGACATCCTGCTCCTGCAGGGGCGGACGGACGCGATCCCCGACGCCCTCACCACGCTCGGCCTGCTGCCGCTCGCCGAGCGCGGCCTGCGGCTGGGCCCGCCGCGGCGCATCCTCCTGGCCGTCGGCCTCTTCGGCGCCGCGCTCGCGGCCGCGGCCACGGGGCTCCTCCCGGTCCAGATCGCGTTCGTCGCCGCGGCCCTGTTGATGGTCCTGACCGGCCTGCTCTCGCTGCGCGAGGTCTACGACAGCATCGACGGCCCGATCATCGTCCTGCTCGGCGCGATGATCCCCGTGGGCCGCGCGCTCGAGACGACCGGCGGCGCGCAGACGATCGCCTCGGGCCTGCTCGCGATGGGGACGTCGCTACCGCCTGTGGCCACGCTGGCGCTCGTGCTCGTCGGCACGATGTTCCTCTCCGACGTCATCAACAACGCGGCGGCGGCGGTCCTCATGGCGCCGATCGCGATCAGCGTGGCTGCCGGGCTCGGCGCCTCCGCCGACCCGTTCCTCATGGCGGTCGCCATCGGCGCCTCGTGCGCCTTCCTGACCCCCATCGGCCACCAGTCGAACACGCTGGTCATGGGTCCGGGCGGCTACCGGTTCAGCGACTACTGGCGGATGGGCCTGCCCCTGGAGATCCTCATCGCGGCGGTCGCCCTGCCGCTGCTGCTGCGGGTCTGGCCGCTGGGCGGGCGCTGAGGACAGGAGTGCCCGCGCCGCAGCCGAAGCATCCTGCGATGTCCGCCCGGTCTGGCATGCGCGTGCTGGCGCTCCGCGGCGCCGAGATCGTCGCCGACCCGCCCGAGCCGCTCGCGGCCCTGGCGCGGCGCGACGGTCAGGTGCTGTGGATCGACCTGACGAGCCCGACGGCCGAGGCGCTGGCGCCGATCGCGGAGGCCTTCGGCCTCCACCCGCTGGCGGTCGAGGACGCCCTCAAGCGCCAGCAGCGCCCCAAGGCCGAAGACTACGAGGGGTTCCTGTTCATCACCGTGCACGCCGCGCGCCAGCGCGGGACGCACGACGTCGCCCTCGACGAGATCGACCTGTTCTACGGCCGCGACTACCTCGTCACGGTGCACAGCGGCGCGGCCGCGGCGGTCGACGAGGTCCGGCGGCGGGTCACGCAGGCGCCGCCGGACCTACGGCGCACGCGCGGCCGCAGCCCCGGACGCTCGACCGGCTCTTCGCCGCCAAGCGCTCGCTGCTGGCGCTGCGGCGGGTCGCCGGCCCCCAGCGCGACATGATGAACCTGCTGCTGCGGCACGAAAGCCCGCTCGTGGACGAGCGGCTGCGCGCCTACTTCCGCGACATCTACGACCACCTGCTGCGGATCACCGACGGCATCGACACGCACCGCGACCTGCTCGCCGGCGCGGTGGAGATCTACCTGAGCCTGACCAGCAACCGTCTCAACGAGGTCGTGAAGGTGCTGACGATCATCACCGCGGTCTTCGCGTCGCTCGCGGTGATCACCGGCGTCTACGGCATGAACTTCGAGCGGGCGTATCCGCCCTTCGACTGGCGGTACGGCTTTCCCGCCGCGCTGGGTCTCATGGCCGCAAGCGTCGCCGTCATGCTCGCGGTCTTCCGTCGCCTCGGCTGGCTGTGACCACGGCACGCTCCTCCGGGTTCGGGTACGTGACGCCGGAGCACCTGGCGCTGCTCGTGGACCTCTACGAGCTGGCGATGGCCGACAGCTACCTGCGCCATGACATGAACGGCCGCGCGACCTTCGCGCTGTTCGTCCGCTCGCTGCCGCCCAACCGGACGTTCCTGGTGAGCGCCGGCCTCGACACGGCGCTCGCTGGGCTCGAGGACCTCCGCTTCACCGACGAGACCGTCGACTACCTGGCCGGGCTGGGGCTGTTCAGCGACGCGTTCCTGGCCTACCTGCGGGCCTTCCGGTTCACCGGCGACGTGCGGGCGATCCCCGAGGGCGAAGTCTTCTTCCCGCCCGAGCCGCTCCTCGAGGTCAGCGGCCCGCGCATCGACGCGCAGATCGTCGAGACATTCCTGCTGAACACCCTCAACTACCAGGTCATGGTGGCGAGCAAAGCCGCGCGCGCGGTGCTGGCCGCCCGGGGCCGCGGGGTGGTGGACTTTTCCCCGCGGCGCGACCACGGCGCCGACGCGGCGCTCAAGGCGGCGCGCGCCGCCTACCTGGCCGGGTGCACCGGCACCTCGAACGTGCTGGCCGGCCTGCACTACGGCATCCCGGTCGTCGGCACGATGGCGCACTCGTACGTCATGTCCTTCTCCGACGAGCTCGAGGCGTTCCGCGCGTTCGCGCGCGACTTCCCCACCAACGCGGTGCTGCTCATCGACACCTACGACACCCTCCAGGGTGCGCGCCACGCCGCGACGGTGGGCCGGGAGATGGCGGCGCGCGGCGCCCGGCTGCGCGGCGTCCGGATCGACAGCGGCGACCTGGCGGCGCACAGCCGCGCGGTCCGCGCCATCCTGGACGAGGCCGGGTTGCGCGACGCTCGCATCGTCCTCAGCGGCGACCTGAACGAGCACCGCATCGCGGCGCTGCTGGCCCAGGGCGCCGCCGTCGACACGTTCGGCGTGGGGACCGAGCTCGGGACCTCGGCGGACGCGCCGAGCATCGGCGGCGTCTACAAGCTCGTCGAGGACGAGAAGGGCTACCGGGTCAAGCTCAGCACCGGGAAGGCTACGCTGCCCGGACGCAAGCAGGTGTGGCGGAGGCTGGACGCCGAGGGGCAGCCGGTCGGCGACCTGCTGGCGCTCGCCGACGAGCCCGGGCCGCCCGAGGCGACGCCGCTGCTGGTCGACGTGATGCGCCAGGGCCGCCGCACCTGGACGGAGTCGCTCGACGAGAGCCGCCGGCGGTGCACCGAGCGGCTGGCGAGCCTCCCGGACGAACTGCGCGGCCTCGACGACGGGGTGGCGTACCACGTGGCGCTCAGCCCGGCGCTGGAGGCCCTGCGCGCCCGCATGACCGACGACGGCTAGCCCGGGCTCAGGCGAGCCCCGGCGAACCGCTCGATCAGCCGCGCCATCAGCCCGATCGTCTCCTCGAAGTCGGCGAGCCGGATGTGCTCGTCGGGCGCGTGCGCGCGGGCGCCCCAGTACGAGGTGCCGATGCTCACGATCGGCGCGCCGACCACGGTGGCGAGATCGTGCATCGGCCCCGTCCCTGCCGACGTCGGCAGCACGACGACCTCGCGGCCGGTCGCCTCTGCCGCCACCCCACTCACCAGGGCCACGAACGGGTCGTCCAGGTCGGTCCGGTGGGCGCGCTCGCCGCCGAGCAGCCGCACCGAGACCTCCAGCCCCTGGCGGGCGAAGTGGTCGCGCACCAGCGCGGCGATCTCCTCGGGGTCCTGGTCGGGCACCAGCCGGAAGTCCACCTTCGCGCGCGCCCGGCGTGGCAGCACCGTCTTCGAGCCCACCCCGGTGTAGCCGCTCTCGACCCCGCAAACGGTGCAGGTCGGCGCGAAGAGCAGCCGGTGGAGCGCGTCGAACCCGGTCGCGCCCCCGATGAACCCGTCCACGCCCATCTGGCGCTTGAGCTCCTCCTCGTCGAAGGGGAGCCGCCGCGCCGCCTCCAGCTCGCGCGCGCTCGGCTCGCGCACACGGTCGTAGAAGCCCTCCACCAGGACGCTCCCGGTGGCCGGGTCCTTCAGCGACGCGAGCGCCCACGCCATGCGCGTGCCGGCGCCGTCCACGATGGCGCCGAGCGAGGAGTGCAGGTCGCGGCTCGTGGCGTGGATCTCCAGGTCGAGGTAGCAGATTCCCTTGACGCCGAGCGTGACCTGGAGGCGCTCCTTGACGTCGCGCTGGCCGAACTCCCAGATGCAGCCGTCGGCGCGCAGCGCCGCGGCGTGCCGACGGACGTAGGCGCCGAAGTGCACCGACCCGATCTCCTCCTCGCCCTCCACCACGAACACGACGCGGCACGGCAGCCGGCCCCGCGCGGCCTGCACCGCGCGCACCGCGGCCAGCCGCGTGACCAGGTCGCCCTTGTTGTCGCCGACCCCGCGGCCGAACAGGCGACCGTCGCGCACCGTGGGCGCAAACGGCGGCGACGTCCACTCATCGAGCGGCTCGGGCGGCTGCACGTCGTAGTGGTCGTAGAAGAGGAGCGTGCGCTCGGTCTCGCCGGGGAACTCCGCGATCACCAGCGGCGCGGCGCCGGGCAGCGCGTGCACGGCGACGCGCGCGCCGGCGTCCTCGAAGACGCGCCCGACGAGCGCCGCGCACTCGCCGATGCCCTCGCCGGTCGCCGCGACGCTGGGCTGGCGCGCCAACCGGTGCAGCGTCTCCAGCGCGGAGGCGGTCTGCGCTCGGGCGTGCTCGGCGACCGTGTCCATCGGCTCTCCCCCCCGCGCCGCGTGGCCCGGGCCGCTAGCCGGCGAACCGGGCCAGCAGGTGCGCCAGCATCACGACGGTCTCCTGGAAGTCTGCGAGCCGGATGTGCTCGTCGGGCGCGTGGGCGTTGCACCCCCAGTACCCGACACCCAGGCTGAGGATCGGCAGGCCGAGCGGGTGGCCCAGGTCGTGCATGGGCCCGGTCCCGGGCGAGGTGGGCATGAGCACGGTCTCGCGGCCCGTGGCCTCGCGCGCAGCGTCGGTGACCAGGGACACGAACGGGTGCTGCAGGTCCGTCTGGAACGCGCGCTCGCCGCCGAAGAACCGCAGCGTGTAGCGCCGAAGCCCCGTGCGGTCGAGGTGGGCGCGCAGCAGCCTCACGACCTCCTCGGGGTCCTGGTCGGGCACCAGCCGGAAGTCGATCTTGGCGCGGGCCCGCCGCGGGAGGACGGTCTTCATGCCGGGGCCGGTGTAGCCCGCATCGAGGCCGCAGATCGTGCAGGTCGGCTCGAAGAGGTAGGCGTGGACTGCCGCGCGACCGCTGCGGCCCTCGATGAGCCGGTCGGTGCCCGCCTGCAGCCGGAGCTGTGCATCGTCGAGCGGCACCGCCGCGGCGGCGGCCAGCGCCTCGGGCCGCGGGGGCCGCACCGCGTCGTAGAACCCGGGGATCAGGACGCGGCCGTCGGCGCCGCGCAGCCCGGCGAGCGCCCAGGCGAGATGCGTCGCCGCGCCGTCCACCACCGCGCCCCACATCGAGTGGAGGTCCCGCGCGGTCGCCTCCACCTCGAGCTCCACGTAGCAGATGCCCTTCACCCCGGCGATGACGTGCAGGCGTTCGTGCGGGTCGCGCTCGCCGTACTCCCAGATGCAGCCGTCGGCGCGCAGCCGGTCCGCCAGCGCACGCACGTAGCGGCCGAAGTGGACCGAGCCCACTTCCTCCTCGCCCTCGACGAGGAAGAGCACGCGGCACGGGAGGCCGCCGGCCGTCTCGCGCAGCGCCCGCAGCGCCGCGAGCCGGCTCACCAGATCGCCCTTGTTGTCGCTGGTGCCGCGGCCGTAGAGGCAACCGTCGCGGACGGTCAGCTCGAACGGCGGAGCGCTCCACTCCCCCAGCGGCTCGGGCGGCTGGACGTCGTAGTGGTTGTAGAACAGCAGCGTCCGATCGCTGCGACCGGGAAACTCCGCGAGCAGGACGGGCGGCGCACCGTCGAGGCGCAGCCGCTCGACACGCACGGCGCCCGCCTCGCGGCACTGCGCCTCGACCTCGGCGGCGGTCTCCTCGAGGCCGCGGCCCTGCGCGGCGACGCTCGGGTGCCGGATGAGCCGGTCGAGCAGCGCCAGGTGCTCGGCGAGGTGGGCGGTGACGTGCGCCCGGATGGACTCCATGCAGCGACGACCAAGAGTTCTCGACCGCCGCGTCGAACCCTCCCCCAGTCCGAGGCGGGGATTTGGGTGTGCCAGAGGTCGACATTCGCACGGTCACCGACATCGAGACGCTGCGACGCGTCGAGGTGCTCCAGATGGAGATCTGGGGCATGCCCCCCCGCGATGTCGTGCCGGCGCACCAGCTCAAGGCGGCCGCCGGCGCCGGCGGCGCGGTCATCGTCGCCGCGGAGGCGTCGGGCGAGCTGGTCGGGTTCTGCTACGGCTTCGCCGGCTGGCGGCAGGGCCGGCCGCTGTTCTACTCGCACATGGCCGGGGTCCGCGGCGGCCGCCAGCTCCAGGACATCGGGTTCGCGCTCAAGCGGGCGCAGCGGGAGGCGGCGCTGGCCATGGGCTACGACCACGCGGTGTGGACCTACGACCCGCTCCAGAGCGTGAACGCGCGCTTCAACCTGCACAAGCTCGGCGCCACCGCTCGGCGCTACTACCTCAACTACTACGGCGAGATGCCCGACGAGCTGAACCAGGGTACGGAGAGCGACCGGCTCGAGGTGGATTGGGCGCTCCGCTCGCGCCGGGTGGCGGCGGCCGTGGGCGGCCGCCCCGCGGAGCGCGACTGGCGGGACGCGCCGCGCGTGCTCGAGGCCCTGCCGTGGACCGACGGCCCCGCGCCGAGTGATCCGGTCCTGGACGCCGAGGCGCCCGCGGTCCGCCTCGAGATCCCCACCGACTTCCAGCAGGTCCGGCAGCGTGACCGCGGCCTGGCCCGCGCCTGGCGCGTCGCCACGCGGGAAGCGTTCCAGACCTACTTCGGCCGCGGGTACGCCGCGGTGGACTTCGTGCTGACCCGCACCGAGCGGCTGCGGGGTGACTACGTGCTCAGCAGGGAGCCCCATGAGGATTGACGCCGTCGAGCTCCGCGAGATCCAGCTCCCCTACCGCGCACCCTTCGAGACGTCGTTCGCGCGCGAGGACACCAAGGCGTGCCTGCTCGTCCGGGTGCAGGCCGACGGGCTGGAGGGCTGGGGCGAGGTGCCGGCGGGCCGCGCCCCGCTGTACAACGAGGAAACGGACGACACCGCGTGGCTCGTGCTGGAGCGGTTCCTGATCCCGCCGCTGCTGGGGCGGCCGGCGCCGCGCCCTGCGGAGTTCGCGCGGAGCGTGGCCCACATCCGCCGACACCACATGGCGAAGGCCGGCCTGGAGGCGGCGCTGTGGGACCTCCACGCCCGGCGCGAGGGGCGGTCGCTGGCCGCCGCGCTCGGCGGGGAACGGACGGCGGTGACCGTCGGCGTCAGCCAGGGCATCGAAGCCACGATCGAGGAGTTGCTGGACCGGGTCGGCGGCTACCTGGCCCAGGGCTACCGGCGCATCAAGATCAAGATCAAGCCTGGGTGGGACATCGAACCGGTGCGCCGCATCCGCGAGCGGTTCGGCGACATCCTGCTCCAGGTGGACGCCAACTCCGCCTACGACCTCGACGCCGTCGGGACGTTCCGCGCCCTCGACGGCTACGACCTGCTGCTGATCGAGCAACCGCTGGCCGAGGACGATCTGGTGGACCACGCGGCGCTCCAGGCCCAGCTCCGCACGCCGATCTGCCTGGACGAGTCGATCGTGCACGCCCGCGCCGCGCAGGCCGCGCTACGCCTCGGCGCCTGCCGGATCGTCAACATCAAGCAGGCGCGCGTGGGCGGCCTCAGCGAGGCGGTCGCGATCCACGACCTGTGCCGGGCGCACGGCGTGCCGGTCTGGTGCGGCGGCATGCTCGAGACCGGCATCGGCCGCGCCGCGAACCTGGCGCTGGCCTCGCTGCCCAACTTCACGCTCCCGCACGACCTGTCGGCCAGCGACCGCTACTTCCAGGAGGACCTGATCGACCCGCCGGTCGTCCTCAACCCCGATGGCACGATCACCGTGCCGACCGGGCCGGGGTTGGGCGTCGAGATCGTCACGGACCGCGTGGAACGCGCCACGGTCCGGCGGGCCCGGTTCGCGGCGTAGCCCGACGCCATCACGCCACCCCGGGGTCTCGGGCCGTTTTTGTCCTTGGTCGCGCACGGTGCCTCAGTCGCCGAGGGCGGGCGGAGACGGTGGGACGACGGGCGGCGCGACGCCGGGCCGGCGGCGCGGCTCGCCGGTTCCCCTGAAGATGGCGATCGCCTGGATGAGCGACCCCGCCGGGGCGTGGACGATGCGGAAGCCGATCCCCTCGCCACGGTAGACGAGCCAGTCGGCGCGGACACCCGGGAGGTTGCTGGCCACGACGAGGTCCGGCTCGCCGTGCACCCACCAGATGCGCGAGCCGTCGAGGCCGACGGTGATCCCTTCCGCGGTCTGATAGGCGACGCCGCAGTTCGTTTCGAGGCGCGCGGCGCGGTCCTCGGCGAAGGCGACGGCGATCTCGCAGGGCAGGCGGCCCGAGGCCACGCGTACCTCGGCCGTGGTCATGCCGATCCGCAGGGGTCCGATGGCCTGACCGGGGACGATGAGGGCGACACCGGGGGGCTGCGCGCGCACCGCTCCGGCGGTCGCGACAGCCGCGGCCACGACCAGCCAGCGCAGGCGGCCCGCGCCTGGAGGCAGGCGCATCGCTCCCCTCCCCCGAGGTCCTGCACGGCGATTGGCCGCCGAGCGCGCAGCTCCTGCCGGGTCGCCGGGCGCTACCGCGACCGGGTCAGCGCGTCGAGCCGCTCCAGGACCGGCCCCAGCCGCGCCATCTCCTGGCTGTAACCGGTCAGATCGCCGGCGCGCAGCCGCTCCTGCGCCGCGCGGTAGATCGCCAGGGCCTGCTCGGTGAGCACGCGCAGGTCGCCCGCGGGCGGCGCGGCCGGCGGCGCGGGACCGGGCGGCCGCGGGCCGCCGAGCAGCCCGGCCAGCGCCTCCTCGAGCGTGGGCGCCATCACGACCGCGGCGCCGCTCGCGACGATCACGCGCTTGAGCTCCGGGAGCTGGCTGCGCTCGGCCTGCAGGAACAGCGGCTCGACGTAGAGCAGCCCGTCCTCGATCGGGATGACCAGCAGGTTGCCCCGGATCACCTGCGAGCCCTGCTGGTTCCAGAGCGTGAGCTGCTGTGCGATGGTGGCGTCCTGGTTGATGCGCGCCTCGATCTGCATCGGCCCGTAGACGATGCGTGCCTTGGGGAACCGGTAGACGATCAGCTCGCCGTAGTGCGGCGGGTCGTTGCGCGCGGCCATCCAGGCGATCATGTTGTCGCGACCGGCCGGCGCGAACGGCAGGATGAGCACGAACTCCGGCGCCGACCCCTCCGCGAGCCGCATGGTCACGTAGTACGGCTCCACGCGCACCGTCTCGTTCCCGAACACCTCGGTGGGGATCTGCCAGGCGTCCTCCCGGTTGTAGAACACCTGTGGGTCGCGCATGTGGAACGTGGCGAAGACCTGCGCCTGCAGCTCGAAGAGATCGACGGGGTAGCGCAGGTGCGCGGCGATCGCCGGCGGCATCTCGGCGACGGGCCGGAACAGGGTCGGGAAGACGCGCGCGAACGTGCGGGCGATCGGGTCCTCGGGCGCCATCAGGTAGAACGTCGTCCGGCCCTCGTAGGCGTCGATGACGACCTTCACGCTGTTGCGGATGTAGTTCACGTCGCCGTAACGCGTCGCATAGGGGTAGCGGTCGCTGGCGGTATACGCGTCGAGGATCCAGACCAGCCGGCCGTCGGCCAGCACCAGGTAGGGGTCGCGGTCGTAGCGGAGGAACGGCGCGATCCGCCTGGCGCGCGCGACGATCTGCCGGCGGAAGAGCAGCCGGCTCTGCGGCCCGATGTCGCGCGACAGCGCCAGCCGCACGTCGCCGAACCGGTACGCCATCGCCAGGCGCGTCAGGGAGCTCATGCGGATGCCGCCGCGGCCCTGGTAGTGCGCATAGACGTTGTCGTCGCCGCGGGGGTAGTCGAGCTCCGGCACCGCGGTGTTGACGACGACGTAGTTCGTCGTCAGCTCACCGAAGTAGATCTCCGGCCGGTCCAGCCGCAGCGGCACGGCGCTGGCGGGCGGGATGTCCTTGATGAAGAACTCCGGCATCCCCTCCGCGGTGATCCGGTTCACCGGCATCATCACCAGGCCGTAGCCGTGCGTGTAGACCAGGTGCTCGTTGACCCAGGTGCGGGCTGCCGCCGGCAGGCGGGCCACCGAGAGCTCGCGCGCCGCGAGCATGACCTGCCGCTGCTGGCCGCCGAGCGTGTAGCGGTCGACGTCCACGTCGGAGAAGGTGTAGTACGGCCGCAGCGTCTGGATCTGGCCCAGCGTGCGGAGCATCGGCCGGTAGTCCCACAACCGCACGTTGTCGACGGTGGCCTGCTGCCGGGCGACCGCGCCGGGATCGAGCGCGGTCGCCGGGAACTCGCGCTCGCGCACCCGGTCGATGCCGAACCCGGCGCGCGTCGCCGCGATCGCCCGCGCGATGTAGGGCGTCTCGGCAGTCAGCTCGTTGGGCCGCACCCGAAGCGCCTGGACCGCAGCCGGATAGCCCACCAGCCCCACCGCCCAGGCCACGGCCGCCAGGGCCAGCGCGGCGACCGCGGGTCGGACGGTCTGGAGGCGGACGTTGGCGATCAGCAGCAGCGCGCACGCCGTGAACAACCCGGCCAGCACCCGCAGCGCGGGCAGCACCGCGTGGACGTCGGTGAACGAGGCGCCGAAGACCGGGCCTCGCGTCGAGTAGACCAGCTCGAAGCCGTCGAGCCAGAACCCGACGGCGCGCACGAGCACCGCGGCGCCGGCGAGCAACGAGAGGTGCGCGCGCGCCCGCCCGAGCCCGCCGCGCCCGCCTGCGAGCGCCCGCCGGCCGAACGCCAGCGCGTACCCGGCGGCGACGGCGAGCGCGATCGCGACGAGCCACCCGAACAGCCCATCGGCCAGCGACCGGTACACGGGCAGTCGGAAGATGTAGAAGCCGACGTCGCGGCCGAAGAGCGGATCGGTCTGGCCGAACGGCGTCGCGTGGACGAACTGCTGGAGGGCCGCCCAGTGGCCGGAGCCGGCGACGCCGCCGAGCAACGCCGGGACCGAGACCGCTGCGGCCAGCCAGCGCCCGGGGCCGCCGCGCGGTGCGAGCCGGTAGACCCCGCGCCGGCTGGTCATGTCGAGCACCCGCGCCGGGACCGCGGTCAACACCGGACGCAGGTTGAGGTAGAGCAACAGCCACAGCGCCGCGGCGGTGACCGCGCCGACCGCGAGTCGCGACAGCAGCGGCACCCAGAACACCCGCGCGTAGCCGAGCTCCAAAAACCAGAGCCACTCGGTGTACCAGGTCGATGCGGCCGGCGCGGCCACGAGCAGCAGGCCGAGGACGGTCCACAGGACGAGCCGGAGTCGCCGCATCGTCGGTGTGTTTGACGGGCCCGCGGGCCCGAGGATAGAATAGTCGAGCCGCACCGTCCGGTCACTAGCACAGGGCACTGGGGGCGCGCAGATGGCAGACGCGATCACGCGAGAGCAGGCGATCGACGCGCTCAAGACCGTCTTCGACCCGGAGATTCCGGTGAACGTCTGGGACCTGGGCCTGGTCTACGACCTCCAGCTCCGCGAGGGCGAGGTCGCGATCCAGATGACCCTGACGGCCCCCGGCTGCCCGGTCGGGCCGCAGATCGCCGCGGAGATCGAGGAGAAGCTGAAGGCCCTCGGCGCCTCCGCGGTCTCGGTCGCCTTCGTGTGGACGCCGCCGTGGACGACCGAGCGGGTGACGCCCGATGGCAGGCTGCAGCTCCAGATGATGGGCATCCCGGTGTGACCGTGCGCGTCCTCATCGTGGACGACAACCTGCTGTCGTGCACCCGCCTGCTCGGCCAGGCGCAGGCCGCCGGCTGGCAGGCCCGGGCGGTCGGACCGGGCGCCGAGGCGCTCGCGCACGCCCGGCAGCAGCGACCCGACGCGATCGTCGTGAACCTGGCCGCGGCCTCCGCCGATCCCGTGCTGTTCATCAGGGCGCTGCGCGCCGAGCCCGACCTGGCGCCGGTGCCGGTGCTGGGCTTCTGCGGGCACCGCGAGACGCGCCGGCGCGAGGGCGCGGTGGCCGCCGGGTGCAACCGGGTCGTGGCGAACTCGGCCGTGGCCTCGGACCTCCGCGCGCAGGTGGAGCGTCTGATCTCCGGCGCCTCCCCGGTCGGGCATGGCGTCTAGGCCGCGGCGGCAGGAACGCCGCGCCCGTGGACGTCAGGCCCCGCGGTCCTCGATGGGCCTGGTCACGCTGCTGATCGCCGGCGCCGCGGTCCTGCTGGTCGGCGGCCTGGTGTACCGCGCGGTGGTGGGCACAACCGGTGCGTCCGCCGGTCCGCGCCTGGGGGACCACTGGCACGCGCCGTTCCGGATCGTGGTGTGCGGGGAGCGCCTGCCGCCGCTGCCCGCGACCCCCGGCGACATCCACTCGCACGGCGACGACGTCATCCACATCCACCCGTCCACGAGCGCGACGACGGGCCGCAACGCCACGCTGGCCGCGTTCCTGGCCACGACCACGTTGCGGGTGACGGCCAGCGAGCTGAGCGTGGGCGGCCGGACCTACCGAAACGGCGATACCTGCCCCGACGGCCGACCGGGGCGTGTGAGCGTGCTGGTCAACGGCCGCGCGCAGGACGACTTCCTCGCGTACGTTCCGCGCGACGGGGACCGGGTGGAGTTCGTCTTCGGCCCGTGAGGCCCGTCTGGATGGTGGTTGCCGCCCTCGCGGTCGCCGCCTGCAGCCGTCCGGCGTCGCTGGGCGCGGTCCCCCACTACCCCGGCGCCACGCGCGTCGGCACCACGACGTTCACGGGCGAGTCGTACGGGTTCCCGGCCGCGGCCTGGGAGCAGGTGGAGTTGCGCACCCAGGCACCGTACCCGCAGGTGCGCGAGTTCTACCAGCGCGCGCGCGTGCCGGGCTGGACGTCCACCTTCGAGAGCGAGGTGCCCAAGAGCGACGGCCGCGTGTTCTCTCGCTATCTGGCGGACAGCCGCCGCCGCACGTTCTACGTCATCACGGTGGAGGAGCGGACGCGGTCGGGGGACGTCGTGATCCTGCTCCGGCGCGGGGTTGCCAGGTAGCGGGCGGGGTGCTATGCTCCTGCCATCGACCACCTGTGAAGGTGGCTACGGAGAAAGGAGGTGAGGCCGACGATGAATCGACAGACCCCGGCCCACCAGTGGAGGATGGCTTCGTAGGTCGTGCCTCGTCGCGCGGCCGGCGTCCTGGCTCGTGGGCCGGGGCGCTTTTCTTTTCCGACGCTGTCGGGTCGAGCACGACGTGCACGATCGCGGTTCTCCGGGACGTGTAGGCCACGTGCACCCGCCCTGCCGCATCGGGGACGACCGCCGGATACGAGAACTCGCCCGGACCGTGTTCGAGCGTGAGCAGGTCGCGCCAGGTGTCGCCGCCGTCGGCGCTCTCGGCCAGGCAGAGCGGGTAGCGCAAGGTCCAGTCCATCGGATCGCGGCCCCGGTCGGTCGCGTTGTAGGCCAGCCACAGCCGGCCGTCGGGAAGACGCGCCATGTCGATGCCGGCGTTGGGGTTCGGCAGCGGGGTAGGTCGCAGCCCCTGCCAGGTGCGTCCTCCATCGGCGCTCTCGACGCGCCAGATGCGCCCGACCTTCGTGCGCATCAGCATCAGCAGCCGGCCCGGCTTGGCCTCCACCAGGGTGCCCTGGATCATCGCGATCCCACTGGCGGCCCCGATCGCGAGGTCGTCGAACACCCACCGGTCGGTGTGCCGTGCGATCTCGAGGCGGGCGATCCCGACCCGCCACGCCACCTCGTCGTAGACCGGGAGCAACAGCTCGGCGCCCACGCGCAGCGGCTTGTTCTTGGTGAGCACGCCGGGCCGATCGAGGAGGACCATCTCCGGCCCCCACGTGCGTCCCTCGTCGAGGGAGACGCGTGCGCACGGCTTGCCGCCGGTACACCACTCGCCCCACACGCGGAAGTACGCGAGCCACACGACGCCGGGCGCGCCCAAGAACAGCACGGGGTTGCCGCACGGGTGTCCGCCGTGGGGAGCGGCCTCGACCGGGGGGTCCCACGCCGCCGCGCCGGCGCGCAGGCGCGCCACGTAGATGCTCGAGTCCGGCCGGCCCTCCGCGGTCCCGCCGAACCAGGCCCCCAACAGGTCGCCCGAAGGCAGGGGCAGCAGGGTCGCGCCGTGGCAGAATGCCGTCGGCAGGGGGTTCGTGACGACCAGACGCGCAGACAGGCGCACCGCCACGGCTACCGGTGTGCGGTCATCGTGATGCCGCGGATGATGGACTGCTGCAGGAAGAGAAACAGGACCAGCGCCGGCAGGGCGGCCAGCGACGCGCCTGCCATGAGGATCCCGTAGTCGATGTCGTAGGCGCCCTGCAGCGCCCGCAAGCCGATCGGCAGCGTGAACATCCCGGGCGACGACAGCGCGATCATCGACCAGAAGAACTCGTTCCACGCGAACGTGAACATGTAGATGACCAGGGCGGCGATCGCCGGCCGCGACAGCGGCAGGATGACGTGCCACAGGATGCGCAGGTTGCCGCACCCGTCCACCCTGGCGGCGTCGTCGAGCTCGGAGGGGATGTTCACGAAGAACTGCCGCAGCAGGAAGATGCCGATCGGCATCCCGATCATCGGCAGGACGACCGCCGGATACGTGTTGAGCAGCTGCAGCCGGTTCATCAGGAAGTACAGGGGGATGACGTTCACCTCGAGCGGGATCAACATCGACGACAGGAAGACCAGGAACAGGACATCGCGTCCCCGCCACCGCAGCCGAGCGAACACGTAGGCGGCGGGGATCGACACCGCGACCGACAGCGTCGTGGTGGCCGTCGCGACGACCACGCTGTTGAACAACCACCGGAGGAACGGCCAGCGCGTCAGCACGACGTGGACGTGGTTCAACGTCGGGGCTCCGGGCAGCAGCCGCGGCGGGGTCGCGAAGATCTCCGGCGTGGGCTTCACCCCGGTCGTGAACATCCAGAACAAGGGCGCCACCCACAGGAGCGCCAGGACGACCATGGCGACCAGCAGCGCGCGCTCCCAGAGCGACCGTCCGTTCATAGGTGCGACTCGTACCCCAGCCAGCGGAACGACAGCAACGTCAGGCTCAGGATGATGGCGAACAGCACCACGCCGACGGCCGCCGCCAGTCCCATCTGCAGGAACTCGAACCCGTACCGGTACAGGTAGAGGGCCAGCACCTCGGAGGCCCGGCCGGGCCCGCCGGCGGTCATGATGAGCACCTGGCCGAAGACGATGAACCCCGAAATGGTGCTCAGCACCAAGGCGAACAGTACGGCCGGCCGCAACAGCGGCAGGACGATCGAGACGACAATGCGTGCCCCGGAGGCGCCGTCGAGCCGCGCGGCCTCGTACAGCTCGTCGGGAATGTCCTCGAGCGCCGCGCGAAACAGCACCATGCGGTAGCCGGCCAGCCACCAGGCCGTCGTGAGCGCCAGCGCGGGGATCACCCAGCGTGGCTCGTTGAGGAACGACGGCGCGTCCAGGCCGGCGGACCGGAGCGCGATCAGGAGGATGCCGAAGTCGGGGTCCATCATCCATCGCCAGATCAGGCCCACCACCGAGACGGTGAGCAGGTAGGGGAAGAAGAAGCCGGCCTCGAGCCAGCGCCCGATGGGGCGGCGGCGAACGCCGAAGATGAAGAGCGCCAGCGCCAGGCCGATGCCCACGATGAGCGGAATGGCCATCGCCGCGAAGGCGAGCGTGGTGCGCAGCGCGTTCCAGAAGCGCGGGTCGCGCGCCAGCGTGGCGTAGTTCCCGAAGCCGACGAACGCGACATCGCCCAGCAGGTCCCACTGGAACAGGCTGATGTAGAACCCGTAGAGGACGGGGCCCAACCGGAAGAGGATCCAGAACGCCGCAAACGGCAGCAGGAACAACGCGATCTCGACGGCGTAGGCGAGGCGCAGGCGGCGGACCATCGGCATGAGGGCTTCCCGAGCGGGCCGCGGGGAGGGCGCGCGGAGCGCCCTCCCCGCGGCGGCTAGCTCGAGAGCACGCGGTTGACCTCGGCCTCCGCCCGGGCGAGCGCGTCCCGGGGCGCGAGCCGACCGTTGTACGCCTCCTGGATGTACGGCTCGATCGCCGAGTGCACCTGAGGCGCCTTCTCGTGGATCAGCGGGTAGTGGACGTACCCGCGATTGGCCATGTCGGTGAACTTGTTCAGGGCGAGCTTCCACGAGTCGGACTCGAGCAGGTCCCTGGCCCGCTGGGCGGGCACGAACGCCGGGATGTGGCCGCCGTAGATACCCCAGATGTCCGAGCGCTCGTTGATCCACTTGATGGCCCGGATCGCGGCGACCAGCATCTCGTTGCTCGTCCGCTCGGGCCGCTGACGCGGAATCACCAGGTTGTGGCTGTCGCCCCAGGTGGTCGGACGGTCGAAGAACCGCGGGACATAGTGGAACCCGAAGTTCACGTTGCTGTCCTTGGCGGTCGGCAGGTACCAGTTGCCCGCGAGCAGCATCCCGAGCTGCCCCGCCGCGAACTGTTTGAAACCGTCGGTGCCCGGCTGGTTCCAGCCGCGCCGGATCATGCCCACGAGGTAGTCCAGCGCGCGGAGGCCGCGCTCGTCGTTGAACGCGGCGCGCCGGCCGTCCGGCGTGAGCAACGCGCCCCCCTGGCCCCAGAAGAGGATCTCCCAGGCCCGGCGGATCTTGCGCGGCAGCGCGTCCTCCGCCGGGTGGAACGCCAGGGCGTTCGCGCGGGTGCGAATGGCCTCGCACGCGCGCTCGAACTCCTCGCGTGTCTCCGGGGGTCGGTCGGGATCGAGCCCCGCGCGCCGAAAGATGTCCTTGTTGTACCACAGGCCCCACATGTGGGAATCCAGCGGCACCAGGTAGCGCCGGCCCTGGTGGACGCCGGCGTCCCAGACCGTCTTCGTGTAGTCGCTCCCGCGGATACCGGCGGCGTCGAGCAGGTTGCCCGCTCGCGACTCCTCGAGCGGGGTGAGCGCCCGCCACACATCGAGGATGCGGCTCGTGTGGCAGATGCCGATGTGTGGCGCGTTCCCGGCGCCGACCGCGGCGAAGAGCTGCGCGTAGTACTCGGCCCACTGCCCCTGCAGCAGGTTGAGCCGCACCGTCTGATGGGCGGCGTTGAAGGCGCGCACGATACGCTCCATCGCCGCGGCGTCACCGCTGTGGAAGAGGGTGTAGTAGTCCAGCGTCATGACCCTCGGCTGCGCCAGCGCCTTCGGGAGCCGGATCGCACCGACCGCGGCCGCGGCGGCGGTCGCGGCTGCCCC
>Ga0308411_10000465_pt1 | contig 26802 bp, 24 predicted proteins | sample HotsprottomLayer_2_FD_203530 | JGI IMG/M metagenome (GOLD analysis project Ga0308411, IMG submission 203530) | Hot spring phototrophic mat microbial communities from Octopus Spring, Yellowstone National Park, Wyoming, United States -... | ecosystem: Environmental > Aquatic > Thermal springs >... | reverse complement strand
AAAATTTGCTTGCAGCTGCAAATGGTGAAAATTATGAGTGGACAACAATGTATCAAGATTTTGCAAAAACTGCTGAAGAGGAAGGATTTCCAGAAATAGCTCAGGTTTTTAAAAACATTGCAATTGTTGAAAAACAGCATGAAAAAAGGTATAGAGCTTTACTTGAAAATATTAAAAAAGGAAAAGTATTTAAAAAAGATAAAAAAATATGGTGGAAATGTAGTAATTGTGGTTTTATTTATGAAGGAGAAGAAGCACCATTAACATGTCCTGCTTGTGCACATCCACAAGCTTATTTTGAACCACTCTGTGAAAATTGGTAAAATTTAATAAAATTATATTCCAAAATTAAAAGGGCTATCCTTATAGTAGGATAGCCCTTTTTTATAATATTTATATTTCAAATATAAAAAATAGAAATTTAAAATAAAAAAGGAGGGATTCATGAGCGGGAAACGGGGCTCGAACCCGCGACATCGACCTTGGCAAGGTCGCGCTCTACCAACTGAGCTATTCCCGCAAAATGGGCGATGCAGGGCTTGAACCTACGACCCTCTGCTTGTAAGGCAGATGCTCTCCCAGCTGAGCTAATCGCCCTTAATCCCTCTTACTGAAAAATTATTTAACATAAATCAAAAATAATGTCAAGAGGTTTTTAAATTTTTTTAAATTGTTATATTTTATTTTAATGTTATAGTTTTTGCGAATTGAAAAATGAATACTTAGTTTAAAAAAATCATAAAAAGGAAATTTTTATGGGGTGTTTATTAGATGAAAATGATTTAAAAAATTATAAATTAAAAGAGTTCTTTTTATCAATGCTTGACTTTACTTTTGGTTGCACTGAACCTGTTGCTATTGCTTTAAATGGAGCTCATTTGAAAAATATAATTATAGAAAATTATTTTAAAAATTACGATAGCTTTAATTGCTTGATTTTTGAAAATTTTACTAGCATTGATGAAAAACATAAAAATCAAAAATCCAATTTTTATGGCAAATTAAAAATAGATGTTTTTATTGATAAGATGACATATAAAAATGCTTTTAATGTTGGTATTCCTGGGACAAAAATAAAAGGTGTAAAAGAAGCTTTTTTATTAGGATTTTTATTTGGAGATAAAAATAAAAATTTAGAGATATTTAATTCAATTAGTGAAAATGATTTTGAACTTTTTTCAAAAATTTTAAGTGATGATAAAAAAAAGAAAAAAATATTTGAGATTTTTGATTTTAATAGTGTTGACTCAGATTTATTATTTATAAAAAGTATAGCAAAAATAGATGATAAGTATTTTGTTGCTCAAACTGAAAATACTCATGGAAATGTTTTAACATATAATTTTAATGAAAAAGATAAGATTGAACAAAATTGTTATAATAATCATAAATTTAATAATAATAAAGAAGCTTTTTTAAATCAAAATTTTGACAGAAGATTTTATGAAGAAAAAAATTTTTTGAAAATAATAGATTTTCTTTATTTAGAGCAAGATGTAAGGGAAAAAATTATTGAAGGTATTGTTTGTAATTTTTTAGCTTCTCATGAAAAAAATGAAATAAATGATTTTGAAGACTTTTTTGTTTCTCAAGCAATTTTTAATAGAATGGTTGGCAAAAAATTAAAGGTTCTTGCTTGTGCTAAATCAGGGAATAAAGGATTAACAAGTTTAGTTTCAACTTTTCATTATTATATAACAAGAAAATCAAATATAGAAAAATTCGTTAATCATTTTTTAAAATACAATGTGGATATTACTTTTTTTTATCAAATTTTAAATTTTAATAATAAAAATGAGTTTGAAAATAAATATTTTAAATTTGTTGAAATGCTAAAAGATCAAAATGAGAGAGAAAATATTTATAATATTTGTAGAAAATATGTTGAAAAGGAAGAAAAATTAATAAAAGCTTCTATTCTTGCATGTTATATTACTAGTATAATAACAAACAATTTTGGTTTTATATCTTCTATTTGTGGAGTTATGTATGGAGCTGGTGCGGGCTTTTTAGCTTCTATGCTTTTTATAGATAATAAGTTTGAATTATTCTCAAAAAGTTTTTTAAATTATATTTCATCTTTTGGTGGTGTTTTTTGTGATGGTGCAAAATCAAGCTGTTCAATTAAAGGTTCTACAGCAATTAGAGCTTCAATAAATTCAAAAAAACTTACTGAAAAAAAATTTTGTGTAGATTATAAAGATGGTTATCTTGGAAGCACATTCTTTGAGACAATTCAAAATCTTAAAAAGTTTAATAGTGTAATATATAAAATAAATGAAACTATGTTAGAAATTTTAAAAGAGAAAAATATTTAAAATTAATAAGATAAATATTAAATAATGATTAAAATAATAGTTTAATTTACAACATTTATTTTAGTAAATAATGAAAATTTCTCATTGTAATCATTTTTTAAAATTTCAAAATTACCACTTTTAAATATTTCAAAAATATTTGATGCAATATTTCCTTTCATAAGTCCAACAAATTTCCCTTTTTCTTTTAATAACCCTGTTGAAACAGAGAGTGAAAAATTTCCAGAAATTGGGTCTTGTGTATGTAAACCTAAAATATCAAAAACAATATAACAATCTTCTAATTCTTCTATTTTTGATAAGAGAGTTTTATCATAAGGTGATAAAATTAATTTACCACCACCAAACCCATTATTTGCTGGTTTGTTTAACATTTTGGAGCTTTTTAAAGATATTGAAGGTTGAATAAGTTTACCATCTTCAATAAATATGGTTTTTGCTGGAGTTAAACCTTCAACTGATATAGGGTAGCTCGAAAACTCAAAGTCTATAGTTGGATCAAAATAAAGAGTAAAAGGTTTAGAAGAAAAGATTCTATTATTTTCAAAATCATCAATTGAGAAGAAAGATTTTTTGTAATATAGATTTTTTCCGTCAAAATTGTATCCAAGATAAAAATTTAAAAGAGAGTATAAAACAGGGCTTAATAAAATTACATTTTTGGTTTCTATCTTCTTATATTCTACATCATTAAATTTATCAAAAAATATTTTAAAATAAGTCTTAAATTCATCTATATCATTTTCCTCTAATTTTTTATATTTACCTTTGGAATAACCTAGAATTGAGTCAAAATCATAAAAAATTGAGTTTTCTGTATATATTTTTCCAAAATTGAGTCCATTTGAGTTTGCAAAAATTTCATAATTAAAAGAATAGTTTACATCAATATTTGAAAATTTAACATTTTGATCTTTAAAGTATTTAAAAAGATCGTATGATTTTATAAATAGTTCAAAATTATTGTTTTTTATCTCTTCGTAAAGATCAATATCAAAAGACTTAAAATCAATATGTTTTGCATCTTTTGAGAGTTCAGGTAAAAATTTTTCTTCATAAGATATTTCTTTGAAAAAATTTATATATTTTTCAAAGTTTAATATTTTATCATTATCAAGATCAACAAGAGATAATTTGTTATTATTCCAAATTATTGTTAAGACTCCAGAAAATTCTTCAGAAAAAGAAAGTGGGGAGTAGACAGAACCGATATTATTATTATTTACACCGAAATAAAAATTAACTGAATTATTAATTGAAAACATAAATTCTTTTATTTCTTTTTCTTTTATTAAAATATTATAAATTTCTTCAAATTTTTTATTTGTTAAATTTATATTAATAATATTATCATCTATAAGTCTATTTATAAAATTATCATTAATTAATTTATTATTTTCAAATATTATCATTATTATCTCCTATTTTTTATTTATTATTTTTATGTATTATTGCTTATAAATTTTTTTTATTAATTTTTTAAATCTATTTAAGTCTATATCAAGGTATCTATCTATTTTTTTCCACCTATTATTATTTGATCATTATAATTTATTCCAATATAGTAATGAGAACCACCTGAGGAATTTACACTTTGACCCGATTTACCACATCTACCTATTGCATCAAGTTTTAAGTCACCAATTCCAAAAGATATAGAATTGAGTGTTTTTAATGTACTACCGGAAAAAATAGAGGGTTTAAAAATTTTTATTTTGTTTCCTTCTTTTTTATATATTGCTTGACAATTAAAAACAAAGTTTCCTTTTACAGTATCAACCTGTCCTCCTTTATAACCAGAAAGTAAAACTATCTCTTTATCATTATTAAAAAGATTATTATTATAAGTATATTCAAGTACATTTTCTGGTTCAATATCATCAAAGTCTTTGTCAAAAATTTTATCTTTATAAACTGAATTTTCATCGAGTTCTATTCTAATATTTGACATTCTTGGTATAGGAATATCACTATATGATTCACTTCTTTCTGCATTTGTAAGAAGGGTATTTGCCTTTTTATATGAAAAAATATCAGAAAGTCCACAATTTAAAATTCCTTCTTTAACGATATGAACTCTTTGTCTTATACCACCATAATCAGAAAAAGGAGAGTATGCCCATTCATTATCAAAGGATTCATCAATAATATTTAAATATGGCTTTCCGACAACTAAACCTTTATTGAATTTTTTATCTTTTGCTAAAATTGAATTCTCAATTGAATCTGTCTCAGCTGCATGTCCAAAAGCTTCATGAGCAAGTCCTTTTGCAAGTGCATAATCAATTATAATATTATAATTTCCAGCATCTATCATATCAGCTTCTGCTATTTTTTTAACAAGTGAATTATTTTTATTTGTTAATTTAATAAATTTATTTAATTTTTCATTATCATCTATAACATTAACTCCAAATTTATGAACTTTGTAATAAAGAGATCCCTTAGAATTATCTGATTTTGAAATATCACCAGTAATTACAGAATAAAAATCATTGTATAAGATATTTGTTCCATCTGATCTAAAAATAAAAGTTTCATTGTATTTTAATGAGATGCCTATATTGTAAGAAAGAGAATTTTCTATAGGAAGTTCTTTGTAAAAGTTTAAAAATTTATTTTGAAATTCAGAAGAGTTTAAATTATTTAAATCAAATTCAGGATTTTTTAATAATTTTGCTTTTATTGGGTTTAATTCAAATATATTTTTATTTGGTTCATTATAATATTTTTGAAAATTTTTAAGCAAATTTGCTCCACTTAAAATCATTTTTTTTAAATTATTTAAATCAATATTAGAAGTTGATAAAAATGTCGAATATCCTTCACTGTTAAACAAATGAAATCCTATTCCAAGTTCTTTAAAATTTAAAAAATTATTCAAAATTCCATTTGTAATAGAAGAAGATATAGATAAACTTAATTTTATTTTCCCAACAATATAAAGTCCTAAACTATTTGTAAATTTAGTAATTTGACAAATTAAATCATCATATTTAGACAAGTTGTTATCAAAGTTTAAATTGTTCATTTTTAACTCCAATTTTTAATATATTTTTAAAATTTTTATAATTTTTTTAATCAAAACTTTTAATTTATTTTTAATTTTTAAGTTTTTTTTATAAAATATTTTTGTTTATAATTTTTAATATTGTTTCAAAAAGAAATAAAAAAGAATTTTCTATTTTTTTATCTTTCCACCCTTGAAACCATAAATTTTTATTTAAATCAATTTTGTCAGAAATTATATAAATAGCTGTTGATTTAATTTTTTTTGATTCACAAAATCCAAAAAAAGTAGCTCCTTCCATTTCAACAACTTCTATATTGTTTTTTAAAAGATTTTGAAGTTTACTTTTAGTCTCTTTGAAAATAAAATCAGTAGAAAAATGAAATCCTTCAAAAATTTCTATTTTATATGATTTAAGGTTTGATAGATTTTGCAAGATTTCATTGTAAAAAAAAATTGTTAGATTTTCATCAGAATAAAATAAGTTATCATTATTATTTCCTAAGAAAAAAAGTTCATTTATACCATCAAAATTTAATTTCTTTTTTGTATAAATATATGGAGTAATAGATTCTGAACATGCACCTTTTGAGATAAAAATATCTCCTATTTCTATTTCATCAGAAAAGGTTCCAGCAAGTCCAATTTGTATAATATTTTTAAATCCATAAAATGCCAATATTTCTAAAATTTCGAGTGTAGCAGCACTTCCAAGTTTATGAGATGCAAGAAAAAATTCATCATTTATGGAATAAATTTTATTAATATTTTCAATACAAATTAACTTAGGTTTTTTATTTATATTTAGTTTTAATTTTTTTTCTTTTACTTTTTTTTTGTTTTCTTTTTTATCATTTTTTGTATTTAAATTTATTTCATCCTTCTCATTTAATAAATACTTTTCATTTAAAAAATGAAAAAAATTGAAAAAATATGGGGAATATATTACAAAAATAGTTTTTCCTGAAAATTTATTTTTGAAATTTTCTATTTTTTCTTTTGAATAAAAGTATCTTAGAAAATTATAAGGAGTAACAATTTCATCCATTTATTTTTTTTTGTTTTTTTATATTTAATTTTTTATTTGTACAAATATTTTTTATTAACTAAAATATGTTTTATTTCCATCAATAATAATCTCTTTTTCAGAAAGTAATTTTAAAACTTCAGGATATATTTTATGTTCAATTTTATGAGTTTTTTCTTTTAAAGTTTCAAGAGTTTCATTATCATCTAGTTTTATGATTTCTTGATAAATTATGGGGCCTGTATCTGTTCCTTCATCAACAAAATGTATTGTAACACCTGAGAATTTTACCCCTGAGTTTAATATTGCTTTAAAAACATTTTCACCATACATTCCTTTTCCACCAAAAGAAGGAAGTAAGGCAGGGTGAATATTTATAATTTTATTTTTGAAATATTGAACAAAATCTTTGTCAAGAATTGATAAAAATCCAGCAAGAACAATATAATCTGTTCTAAAATTAAATTTTGTTTCCCATTCTATGATTTGTTCTTTTATTTTTTGACTTAAAAAATTTTTGAAAATATTTCTTTCTATAATTAATGTTTCAATATTAAATTTTTTTGCTCTTTCAATAGCATAAGCTTGTTTTCTATCTGAGATAACTCCTTTTATATAAACATTTTTAAGATACCCGGAGTTTATAGCATCTATAATAGCTTGTAGATTTGTTCCGTTCCCAGAAACAAGTACAATAATATTTATATTTTTCATAAATAAAGTTTTTTATATTTTAATTTAATTTTTTTTAATTTTTTTTGCTTATATTAAAAATCTATCTTTGAAATTTTTGTTTCTTTTTTTCCTTTTTTTACTTCACCAATTTTATATGCTTTCAAATTAAAGCCTTCAAAATTTTTTATTATATTATCTTCTTCTTTTTTTGATGTTGCTAAAACCATTCCTATTCCACAGTTAAAAGTTGAAAACATATCTTTATCATTTATACCAAAAGATTTAAGCCATGTCATAATTTTTGGAAATTTTATAGAATCTCTATTTATAATAGCTGTAAAATCATCTTTAAACATCCTTGGAATATTTTCATAAAACCCACCACCAGTAATATTTGCTAAACCTTTTATGTTTAATCCTTTTTCTATTGCATTTAAAATTGGTTTTACATATATAATTGTTGGTTCAAGAAGTTTCAATCCTATTGTTGAATTTTCAAAAGGAAGATTTAAGTCAATTTTATTTTTTTTTAATATTTTTCTTATCAAAGAATAACCATTACTATGGAAACCAGAAGATTCAATACCAATTAAAATATCTCCATCTTCTATCTTATCACCAGTTATTACTTTATCCTTATCAACAGTTCCAACAGCAAAACCTGCTATGTCATATTTTCCTTCATCATAAAAACCGGGCATTTCAGCAGTTTCACCACCAACTAAAGCACACCCTGCTATTATGCATCCATCAGCAACTCCTTTTACAATTAATGCTGCTATGTTACTATCAAGTTTTCCGCATGCTAAATAATCTAAGAAAAATAAAGGTTTTGCTCCAAGGCATATTATATCATTTACACACATTGCAACACAATCAATACCAACAGTATCATATTTTTTTAATAGAAAAGCAAGTTCAAGTTTTGTCCCAACTCCATCTGTTGAGGAAACAAGATACTGATTTTCATTTGAGGGATTTACATAAAGAGAAGCAAAAGATCCTATATCAAGTGCAACATATGAATCAAAGGTTTCTTTTGCATATTTTTTGTATAAGTTAACAGCTTTATATCCCTCTTCAATATCAACACCTGCATCTTTATAATTAATGTTTTTATCCATTTTATTTCCTTTATTAAAATGCTTTATCTTATTTGAATTTATAATTTTTATTTAAACATTCAAACTTTTTTTTCTAATTCTTTATCAAGTTCTTCATAAGGAGCAGATATAGGATATTCTCCTGTAAAACAACCAAGACAAAAATTATTTTTGTTATCAAAAATAGAAAGCAATTGCTCCACTGTAAGATAACCAACAGAGTCTGCCCCAAGTTTCTTTTTTATATCACTTATAGTTACTTTTTCTGAACCTATTAATTCTTTTCTTGAGGCAATATTTATTCCAAAATAACAGGGAAATCTTACAACAGGGGAAGCAATTCTAAAATGAACTTCTTTTGCACCTGCATCTTTTATTATTTTTGTAAGTTGATTACCTGTTGTTCCTCTTACTATAGAATCATCAATAATAATTATTCTTTTATTTTTTATTATTTCTTTTAATGGATTTAATTTTACTGAAACAGCTTTTTTTCTTAGTTCGGGAGAAGGGTTTATAAAAGTTCGACCAATATATTTGTTTTTTATAAGAGCAAGATCATAAGGTATACCTGAAGCTTTAGAAAATCCTATTGCTGCAGGAATTCCCGAATCTGGAACACCACAAACAAGATCAGCATCTATAGGATAATTTTTATGAAGAAGAATACCTGCATCAATTCTTGATTTATAAACATTATATCCATCAATTGTACTATCAGGTCTTGCAAAATATATATATTCAAAAATACAGATAGATTTTTTTGTTCTTTCAGAAAAATTTATACTTTTTAAATCTTTTCCATCGCAGATCAATATCTCTCCAGGATTTAAATCTCTTACAAATTTTGCTCCAACTGTATCTAATGAGCAGCTTTCAGAAGCGAATAAAATATAATCATCTTTTATGCCATAACAAAGAGGTCTTATACCATTTGGATCTCTTACAGCAACAAGTTTATCATTAAAAAGTATGAGAAGAGCAAATGAACCTTTTATAGCTGAAATTGCATCAAGTATAGCTTTATCAAAACCGTATTTTGCACTTCTTGCTATCAAAGAAAGTATTACCTCAGAATCTGATGTTGTTTGAAAAGTTATACCGGAATCTTCAAGGAGTTCCTTTAAAACAATTGAATTTACAAGATTTCCATTGTGAGCAATTGCTATATTACCAAGTTTTGAGTTAACAACAAAAGGTTGTGCATTTAAAATACTTGATTCACCTGTTGTAGAATATCTTACATGTCCTATTCCTGCAAAACCTTCAAGTTGAGAAAGATTATTTATATTAAAAACTTCATTTACAAGCCCCATTCCTTTATGGGTAGAAAAATTAATTCCATCTGTTATTGTAATACCTGCACTTTCCTGCCCTCTGTGTTGAAGTGAGTAAAGACCATAATATATAATGTAAGGTATCTCTTCTTTTGTCTTTTTATTTGTATTATATATACCAAAAACTCCACATTTTTCTTTAAATTTATCCATCTTTTTTCCTTAAATTTATGAATTTTGATTAATTTTGTAGTCAAAGTTTGTAAATGCATAAAAAATTTGTTAGTTTAAAATAAAAAGATTATTTTATCAAAATTTTTTAAATATATTTATTAAATCCGTTTTGCCAAATTTTTTTTATTTCAACTATATTTTTATTTATTATTTTTTCTCCATTTACTTTAACCAGAAAAAGATTATTATTTTTATTTTCATTATCAGGATTATTATAAGTTACATAACCTATATGAGTTGCTAAAATTCCATTTTTCTTAAATTGAAGGATAACTTTATCTATGTTATTTTTATCAATAGATAAAATAAATCTGCCCTGACTTTCTGAAAATAAAAATTCCTGTGGTTTTAAGTTAGTTTTTATATCAACATATACTCCAACTTCATTTTTAAAACAACATTCAGCAAGTGCAATTATAAAGCCACCATCAGAAATATCATGGGCTGATTTAATAACTCCTTCTTTTATTAAAGAAAATAGAGTATTATTTGTAATAATTTGTTTTTGACCTTCAACTTCAGGTATAGGGCCTATTTCTTTTTTATAAATATATGAAAGATATTCAGAACCGCCAAGCTCAGCTTTTGTTTCTCCAACAAGAATTATTGCATCACCAATTAATGTATTATTTTTTATAAAATCAATATTTTTAAAATTATCTTTTGAAGATAAATTAGTTTCAGGTATATTGAAATTTATAGAAGTTATATGCTCTGGTTTTTCAATTAATCCAACCATTCCTATTACTGGTGTTGGATATATTTGATGATTTTCTGATTGATTGTAAAAACTAACATTACCACTTATTACTGGTGTATCAAGCAACCTAGAAGCTTCAGTTATTCCAAAAATGGTGTTTTTAAATTGATAATAAATCTCTTCATCTTCTGGAGATGCAAAATTTAAACAATCTGTTATAGCATATGGCTTTGCCCCAGTGGCAACTAAATTTCTTGCAGCTTCAAAAACTGCAAGCTTTGCACCTTCATAAGGATTCAAATAACAATATCTTGAATTACAGTCTATTGTTAAACTTATAGCTTTATTTGTTTCCCTTAAATATAAAACAGAAGCATCTCCACCTGGTCTTATAGTTGTTCTTGTTCCGACCATATGATCATATTGTTTTATGATCCATTCTCTTGAGCATAAGTTTGGAGAACCTAAAAGTTCAAGAAAATCTTTTTCTATATCAGGATTAAATATTACTTTTGTTATTTCTCCAGTATAATTTTTTTCAATTATATATGGTGGTGTTTTATAGTTTCTTAAATTTGCAGGGCTCCCTTCTGCTAGTGCTTTAGCAGGTATATTAGCAACTATTTGATCCCCATTTTTTATTGTAAGCATACCATCATTTTTGACATAACCTATGATAGAAGCGTGAAGCCCCCATTTTTTAAATATTTTAAAAGCATCTTTTTCTTTTCCTTTTTTTATAACAACAAGCATCCTTTCCTGAGATTCTGAAAGCATTATTTCTTGAGGAGTCATATTTGGCTCTCTTGTTATAACTTTTGAGACATCTATTTCAATTCCTGCATTGCCTCTTGATGCAATTTCACAGCTTGAGGATGTAAGGCCTGCAGCTCCTAAATCCTGAATACCAACGATATCTTTATGATTTATAAGTTCCACTGTTGCTTCTATAAGAAGCTTTTCCATAAATGGGTCTGCAACCTGAACATGGGATCTTTTTTCTTCAGATTTATCTGTAAGATTTTCTGATGCGAAACTTGCTCCTTTTATACCATCCCTTCCAGTTGTATGACCAACAAGAATAACTGGGTTACCTTTTCCCTTTGCAACCCCTTTTTTAATTTGACTTTTTTTCATAAGTCCAACACACATAGCATTAACAAGAGGATTATCATTATAGCATGAGTTAAAATAAACCTCTCCAGCAACATCTGGAACGCCTATTTTATTTCCATAGTCTGATATTCCTTTTACAACACCATTTACAAGTTTTTTGGTTTTTTCAAGGTTTGGATTTCCAAATCTAAGAGAGTTTAATAAAGCAATTGGTCTTGCTCCCATTACAAATATATCTCTAACAATACCACCAACACCTGTTGCAGCTCCTTGAAATGGTTCAACAGCTGATGGATGGTTATGAGATTCAACTTTGAAAGTTAAAGCATAACCATCACCTATATCAATTATTCCAGAATTTTCACCTGGTCCTTGTAAAACAATATTGTTTTTTGTATAAAAAAGTTTTAATAATGCTCTTGAATTTTTATATCCACAATGTTCAGACCACATAACTCCAAACATAGCAAGTTCGAGATCATTTGGTTCTCTACCTATAAGATTTAAAATTCTATCATATTCCTCTTTTGTTAAGCCTTCTCTTTCCCATCTTTCCATATATTTTCCTTTAAATATTTATAAATTTTATATTTATTTTTATTTTAAGTAATAGTTTTATTTTTTATTTTTTTTTTCAATTAATTTTAACTTTTAATTTTTTCATTTATTTAATAATGTTATCTATTTAATATTGATTGGAAAACTTTTAAACCAATATTTGAACCTAAATAATTGAATGAAACTCTTTCTGGATGAGGCATCAACCCAAATACATTTCCTTTTTTATTTATTATACCAGCAATATCTTCCTTTGAACCATTTGGATTTTCTTTGTATTTTAAAACAATTCCATCATAACTTTTAAGTATTTTTAAATCATCTTCATTTATATAATAATTTCCTTCTCCATGAGCAATTGGAAAATTTACAATTTCATTTTTTTTAAAAAGTTTTGTAAAATAAGTATCATTATTTTCTATTATAAGTTCACAGTCTGAGCAAATAAACTTACATGACTTATTAAGCATAAGAGCACCTGGTAAAAGTTTAAGTTCAGTTAAAATTTGAAAACCATTACATATTCCCAAAATAAGTCCACCTTTTTCTGAGAATTCATAAATATTTTCAAGAACATGGGCAAATCGAGCAACAGCACCACATCTTAAGTAATCACCATAAGAAAAACCACCTGGAAGAACAAGAAGATCGCAGTTAATTTTTTTATCATCATGCCATAAAAATGAAGTATTAAAACCTGCTTCTTTTAAAGCATAATAAACATCCCAATCACAGTTGGAACCCGGAAAAATTACAACCTGAGCTTTCATTTTTTTTCCTTTAAAATAAATTTTTTTAGAAAATTAAATTTCTTCAATTTTAAAGTTATATTTTTCAATTTCAGGATTATATAAAAGTTTTTTACACATAGAATCAATTTTTTGAGAGGCATCATCAAGAGAATTTGCATTGAGTTTTATTTCTATGAATTTACCAATTCTTACAGATTGAGTATCAAATCCAAGTTTAAGTAGTGCTTCTTTTATAGTTTCTCCCTGTGGGTCAAGAATAGAATCTTTTAATGTAACATTTATTTTTGCAATATACATTTTAAACCTCTATAAGTAAATTTTTCTATATGCTTTTAATATCATAAATAATAATTTTATCAATTCTTAAATTTTTGGATTTTTTATTAAATTTTAAAATTTTTATAAAAAAGTTTTATTGACTATATAAATTATAATTATGAAAAAAAACTTATTCATTATTTTATTTTTAATTTTTTTATTAAGTATTTTTTTTAATTACTTAATAAAATTTAATTTTTGTTTATTACCAGTTGGTTTTATTAAAAATATTGAAGCTGATCAAGAAACAATAAAAATTAATAAAATATTAAATATTACTGTTTTATGTTATCATAATATAAAGGAAATTGCAGAAAACGAGTTTGATGTTTCAGTTGAAATTTTTGACAAACAGATGAAGTTTATAAAAGAAAATAATATTGAGTCTCTTTTTGCTTCTGAGATTGTTGAAATTTTAAATGAGAAAAATTTAGATTTTTTTAAAAATAAAAAATATGTTGCTATAACTTTTGATGATGGAAATAAAGGTGTTTATACATATGCAAAAGATATATTGAGAAAATATAATCTTAAAGCAACTCTATATATTTATCCTTCTATCATATATTCTGCTCAAAAAGGAACTAAGAAAAATTATATGATTTTTAATGAAATTAGAGAATTGTTAAATACAGGCTATTTTGAGTTAGGTTGCCATTCCTATTATCATCCTTATATGACAAAGGAAAATGAAAAAGGTCTTATTTTAAATACTATAGGTGCAAAAGATGTTTTATATAAAGAAACAGGGTATGTTCCATTAACCTTTGCTTATCCTTTTGGTTTATATGATAATAAAGTAATAGAATATGTTAAAAAAGCTGGTTTTTCTGGGGCTTTTACTGTTGAAAGAAAAAATATTTATGAAGATACAGATCCTTATAAAATTCCAAGATATATGATTACAAAAAATACTTCCTATAAGAGATATATTGACTATTTTAATAAAAAAAAAGAAAAAAAATGAAGAGTTTAATAAATTTTTATCAAACTAAATTTTTTTTAAAATATAATCTTTCATTGAAATAATAGATTTGTATCCATATTCAATTAGTTCATCTTTTAAATGAAAACTGAACCATGGTATATTTTCTTTTACAGGAGCGACAAGAAGATCACATTTTTTTCTATCTGATTCCTGTTTTGCATATATGGATAAACTTATGATAAGTTGTAAAATTTCAATTAAATCAAGATTTAAATCTTCAAGGGGTTGAGGTTTTGATGTTACATCCAATCCTATACAAAAACCTTTGTTAAATGTTTCTTTTGATTCGTCAACAGGTAAATTAGAGATAATTCCACCATCATAAAGTATAGAATTGTTAAGCTTTACAGGTGGGAAAATAAATGGTATAGAGGTACTTGCTTGAATTGCAATAGAACATAAACCATTTTTAAAAATATATGATTTTTTATTAGCAAGATCTGTTGCAACAGCAGCAAATGGTATTTGTAAATCTTCTATTTTTATATCTTTATAGATTTCATTATAAACACTTTTTATATCTTCTTCTTTTATAAAAGATCTATCATCTTCAAAAAGGTTGAAAATAGCTTTTGTTCCTTTTATTGCTGAAGATATTTTCTCTGAAAATTTATAAAATAAATCATTGAAATAATTTTTTTTAAAAAACTCTTTATTAAAAAAATCTTTATTAAATATTTTATCTTTTTTAATTATTTTTTTTTCATCTTCTTTTTCATCTTTTTTTTCTAAAATTTCCGGTAAAAAATATTTATCACTGAATCTTTTATAAGATTCAGATTCCATAAAGGAATCAATATATTGTTTTGTTTTTTCATATGAACCAAAAATGGCGTACAATGCCCCAAAAAGTGCTCCTGCCGATGTACCTGTGATTGAAGCTGGTTTAATCTCAAGTTCTTCAAAAGCTTTAAGCATTCCCAGATGTATGAAACCTTTTGCAGCTCCACCAGTTAAAACAAAATTAATTTGTTTTTTCTTTTTTACTAAAAAGTTGAAAAATTTCATAAGATAAATCCTTAAGTGTTTTTATTTAAGTATATTATAATTATTTTTTATTACAATAATATATTTATATTCAAAGATTTATTAATAAAATTTATCTATAATTTATCTTGACAAATATAAAATAAAAATATAATTATTGATTATAATAAAAAAAATAATAAAAAAAGAGGAAATAAAAAAAATATGGAAGAAAAAATAGAAAAAGACAAAATAATTGATGAAGAGTTTTACCATAAAAAGAAAATTCACTCTATTGATGGAAAATTATTGCCAGTTTCTACTATTTATTGTGTTGGGCAAAATTATGTAAAACATATAGAAGAACTAAAATCTATAAATACCGGTAAACCACTTATATTTTCAAAACCTACAACAGCTATTATAGAAGAAGGTGAAAATATTGTTTATCCGGAATTTTCTAAAGAAGTTCATCATGAGGTTGAAGTTGCCATATATATTTATAAAAAAGCAAAAAATATTTCTGAAAAAGATGTAGTTGATATTATAGGTGGGTATGCAATTGCTCTTGATCTCACATGCAGGGATTTACAAAGTGAAGCAAAAAAAAATGGAGGGCCATGGCTCATATCAAAAGGTTTTGATACAAGTTGCCCTATAACTCCTATCTATCCTTTTGATAATCTTGAAAATATAAAAAAAGAGAATTTTTATCTAAAGAAAAATGGTATTATTGTTCAAAAATCAAATCCTTCATTTATGATTTTTCAAATAGAAACTCTTATTTCTTTTATTTCCAGACATTTTACATTGATTCCTGGCGATATTATATTAACAGGTACATGTGAAGGAGTTGGGCCTATTAAAAAAGAGTATATTCTTTCTTTTGGTTCAGATAGAATAAAAGAGGTTACTTTTAAAGTTGTCTAATTGAAAATTATCCTGATCTTAAGGCAAATCAAAATTTTTTGCAATTATAACAATCTCTAAATTAAGTAGAAGAGCAAATTTCAGCAGCAAGAAGAGCATATAATTTGCAGTAACTTATTATAATAATGCTTTAAAAATGTTTCCAACAAATGTTTTTGCAAAACTGATGGGATATAAAAAGGAAATATTATTTTCTATAAGTGATGAAGAAAAGCAAAGTTTAAATGCAAAAGATTTTTTTAAGAATGAATAAAATTAAAAAGAGATATATTTATTTTTCTGATCTTTTTGATTATTTTTTTAGCTATAATTTTAATATATAGAACTCAAAAGGGATACAGTTCAAATTTTAAAAAAACTATAATAGGTAAAATAATTAAATTTATAAATTCAAATCTTGAATATTACTATGATAGGGGTATTGAAGAAGATATTTATAAAGAAAGTAAAATTTTTCTTACAAAACATGATAGATATAGAAGTGAAGATCTTGTTAGAGGAATGATTGGAGAAACTTATAGTGAATTTTCTGAAATTGAGACAACTTATGAAAGTGGCTCAAATGATAATAAAAGTGAAAATATAATATTCAAAGGTTTATTTTTTGTTGCTGATTTTAATAAAAAAATTAAGTCAAAAACTTTTGTTTTGCCAGATTTAGCTCAAAAATGAAATATATATAGCAATATCAATAAATAAAAACCTTTTTGAACCAAAACTTTTTAAAACAATTATAGATTATAATCCAATAGAAGAATATTTTGATGATTTAAAGTTGGCTATAAATATTATAGATGAATTAAATTTAAACTTAAAAATATTGTGATAATTTTTTTTTATTGTTAAATAAAGTTGATTTTAAAAAAAAGTGTGATATTAATTTTTGAAAAAATAAAATAATTTTTGTAATGATTTTCTAAATAAAATTAAAAAGGTAGGTTTAATTATGGAAGAAAAAAGAACTACTGATGATGAGATTTCATTGGTGGATATTTTGAGAGTATTGTGGAAATATAAATATTTTATTATTATATTTTGTATAATTGGTCTTTTAATCAGTTTTGTAATTTTATACACATTAAATTTTAATACAAAAAATCAAAATACAAATTCTTTTAATTATAGATTTAAAATTTATTTGAAATCTATTTCTTATGAATTTTACAATAATTTTAAACTAAATTTAAATTATGATTATAACACAGGTTATATTAAAAATAATTTTGGTATTATATCATATAAACTCTTCAGTAATGAGATAAAAAGAGAAAATTATGATAAAACTAATTTCCCTATAGGTTCTATATTTATTGATGTAATTTTTGAAAAAGATTTAAATGAAGAAACAAATAAAAAATTTTGTGATTATATAAAAGATCTTCTTTTTAAGGCAAGTGTATTAGATAATATTGAAGATTTAAAAATCAAGGAATCAAATATTATTAGTTCTAACAATATTAATATAAATTCAAATAATATTTCTTTAACTGTCTTTTTAACTCAAATTTCTCAGGATATTAGTTCTCTTTTTAATTTAAAATATACTGATATAAATAGGAATTACGAACTAGTAAAGAATTATTTCTTAAATTTTAATAAAACTAATTTAAACCAGGATTTATCTCTATCAATAAATTTTCTTATGTCTGTAATAGATAAACAATATCAATTTATAAATAATTTAAATATTAATTATGAAAAAACAAATTCAAAAACACTAATAATAAAAGATATCTTAAAAAAAGAAATAATTATCTTTTTAGCATTGTTTTTCTTTTCTATTTTTTTGGTTTTTGTTATAGATTTTTTTAAGAAATATGGCAAAGAGATAACTGAATGAGAAAGAGATAATTATGAAAGGCATAATACTTGCAGGTGGTTCAGGTACACGACTTTATCCTATAACAAAGGCAATATCAAAACAATTATTACCTATTTATGATAAACCAATGATTTATTATCCTCTTTCAGTTTTAATGTTATCGGGGATTAAAGATATTCTTGTTATTACAACACCTCATGATCAACAAAGCTTTATCAAACTATTAAATGATGGAAAACAGTGGGGTCTCAATATAAGTTATGAAATACAAAAGTCACCAGATGGTATCGCTCAGGCATTTATTATAGGTGAAAGTTTTATAGGAAATGATAATGTTTGTTTAATCTTAGGTGATAATATTTTCTATGGTCAAGGATTTACACCAAAGTTAAAAGAAGCTTCAAAGTTAAAAGAAGGTGCTATTGTTTTTGGTTATCCTGTAAAAGATCCATCAAGGTTTGGAGTGGTTGAATTTGATGAAAATAAAAATGTTATAAGTATAAAAGAAAAACCAAAAAGTCCTAAATCTAATTATGCTGTTACTGGGTTATATTATTATGATAATGAAGTTATCGAAATAGCTAAAAATATAAAGCCAAGTGGGAGAGGAGAACTTGAGATAACTTCTGTTAATCAGGAATATTTAAAAAAAGGTAAATTAAAAGTAGAACTTCTTGGAAGAGGTTTTGCATGGCTTGATACAGGTACTCATGAATCTCTTCTTGAAGCAAGTTTATTTGTTCAAACAATAGAACATAGGCAGGGATTTAAAATAGCATGCCTTGAAGAAATATCTTATAATAATGGATGGATAAATAAGGAAGATGTTGAAAAAATTGCTATGTCTTATAAAAATAATCCTTATGGTGAATATTTACTGGAGATTATCAAATGAAGACTATTTTAATTACAGGTGGGGCTGGTTTTATAGGATCAAATTTTATACTTTATTTTATAAATAAATATGAAGATTATTTTATAATAAATCTTGATTTACATACTTATGCTGGTAATATTGATAATCTTGCTTCATTAAATAATAATAAAAGATATAAGTTTATTAAAGGAGATATTTGTAATAGAGAACTTGTTGAGTATATATTTAAAGAATTTGATATAAAAGGAATCATACATTTTGCTGCTGAATCTCATGTTGATAATTCAATAATTTCACCTGATATTTTTATTAAAACAAATGTTAATGGAACTTTTACATTGATTGATGTAGCTTATAAATACTGGATGGAAAAACCTTTTAAGTATAAAAATGGCTATGAGAATTGTAAATTTCATCATATATCAACAGATGAAGTTTATGGTTCTTTAGGTAAAGAGGGTTACTTTACAGAAAATACACCTTATGCTCCAAATTCTCCATATTCTGCTAGCAAAGCTTCAAGTGATATGATAGTTAGAAGTTAAAATAAAACATATGGTTTAAATACTTTAATTACAAATTGCTCAAATAACTATGGTCCTTTTCAACATGATGAGAAACTTATACCAACTATTATAAGAAATGCTCTTTATGGAAATCCAATACCTATTTATGGTGATGGGAAAAATATAAGAGATTGGTTATATGTGATTGATCACTGTAAGGCTATCGATATAGTTTTTCATAGAGGAAGAATAGGTGAAACATATAATATTGGTGGAAAAAATGAAAGAGAAAATAATTATATAGCTCAGATAATATGCGAAATACTTGATAAAAAAGTTTCAAAAAAAAGATGGAAAAAGTTATAAAGAACAGATAAAATATGTTGAGGATAGACCAGGACATGATAAAAGGTATGCTATAAATGCTTCTAAAATTGAAAATGAACTTGGTTGGAAAGCAGAAGAAAATTTTGAAACTGGTATAGTTAAAACAATAGATTGGTATTTAAATAACAGGTATAAAAATATTATAAAGTAAAAATATTTTTATAAATAAATTAATTAAAAAAGTCGGGTTTTTATTATGAAAAAAGTTTTAATAACAGTTGTTATTCCAGTTTATAAATGTTGTGGAGCTTTAAGAGAAATTTATGATAGACTTAATAAAACTTTATCTTTAATAACTGATAAATTTGAAATTATTTTTGTTAATGATGCAAGTCCTGATAACTCATGGGAAATTATAAAAGAATTAGCAAATTTAGATAATAGAGTAAAAGGAATTAAACTTTCTAAAAATTTTGGACAACATTATGCAATAACTGCTGGTCTTGATTTTGTTCAAGGTGAATGGGTTGTTGTTATGGATTGTGATTTACAGGATAAACCTGAAGAGATAATAAAATTGTATAATAAAGCAAAAGAAGGATATGATATAGTATTTGGAAGAAGAATAAATAGAAAAGATAATTTTTTTAAAAAAATGTCTTCAAAACTTTTTTATATTATTTTTAATTATTTCACGGATAACAATTTAGATTGTTCATCCGCTAATTTTTCTATTGTAAATATCAAAGTTATTGATGTAATGAAAAAATTTAAAGAACAAAATAGATTTTATTATATATTCTTGAATTATGTTGGTTTTAATAAAACTTATATTGAAATAGAGCATTCAGAAAGAAAAGAAGGTAAAAGTTCATATTCTTTAAAAAAATTATTAAAATTAGCTTTAGATATTATAATTTCTTATTCTAATAAACCTTTAAGGATTTCAATAATTTTTGGATTTATTATGTCTTTTTTATCTTTTTTATATGGTTTATTTATAGTTTTAAAATATTTTTTATATAAAATAACAATTCCTGGATGGACAAGTTTAATTGTTTCCTTATTTTTTATTGGAGGATTAATTCTTTCTAATTTAGGAATTTTAGGTATTTATATTGGAAAAATATTTAATGAAGTTAAAGGAAGACCTTTATATATAATAGAAGAAATAATTTTATAAATTAAATTAAAAATTATTTTAAATAATTTTAATATGAATAAAAATAAAATAAAAATTTGTTTTTTAGTATCTGGTAATGGGGGAAACTTAAAATATTTCTGGTTGGCAATAAAAAAAAATTTAATTAGAAATGTTGATCTTTATGTTATAGCTGATAGAAAATGTGGGGCTATTGATTTTGCTAAAAAACAAAATATCAATAATGATATAATAAAATATAATAGAAATTTAAACATTTATTTAATAGAAAAGTTAGAATTTATTAGGCCAGATATTATTATAACAAATTGGCATAAAATTATAGATTCGGAAATAGTAAATGAATATTATGGTAAGATGATAAATTTGCATTATTCCTTGTTACCTTTATTTAAAGGATTAATAGGTATTGAACCAATTGAAAAAGCTTTAAGTTTAAATTGCCAATATATAGGAGCTACTTGTCATATAGTAGATGAGGAAGTTGATTCGGGTAAAATTATTTCACAATGTATTGTAAAAGTAGAAAATAAAAATAAAGATGAAATAGTAAATTTGATTTTTAGAAAGGAATGTTTAATTTTATTAAATTCTATTTTATTAATAACAAATAATGAATATAATATTATAGAATACTTTGATAATATTAAATTTGATTTTTCTCCAAGTTTAAATTTTAATGATGATCTTTTTGATGAAAATTTTTGGAAGGAAGTTTCAATATTATGAAAGTAGCAATATTACAACCCAATTACATACCTTGGAAAGGTTATTTTGATATAATAAACATGGTAGATATATTTGTTATATACGATGATGTTCAATATACAATTAGGGATTGGCGGAATAGAAATAAAATAAAGACAAAAAGCGGTTTACAGTGGTTAACAATTCCCAATGATGGCACACAGAAAAAAATGATCAAAGATGTCAAGATTGTTTGGGACGATAGATGGAATGTAAAGCATTGGAAAAGTATCGTGATGAATTATTCAAAAGCTCAATACTTTAAAGAATATAAAGATTATTTTGAAGAGCTTTATCTTAACCTTAAGGACCAATATTTGTTGGAAGTCGATCTAAAATTTATAGAAGCTATAATAAAGATCTTGGGCATAAAAACAAAAATAATATGTTCTTCTGATTTAGATTATGATAGAAAGTTAACCAAAACAGATCGCTTAATTGCTATTTTGAAAGAATTAAATGCTACAAGCTATTTATCAGGACCTTCAGCAAAAAACTATATAGACGAAAGTTTATTCAAAAAAGAAAACATTGAACTTGAATGGATGGATTATTCTGGATATATGGAATATCCACAGCTTTACCCTCCGTTTGTACATGAAGTTAGTATTATAGATCTGATTCTCAACACGGGACCTAATCCACCATATTATATGAAATCATTTAAAACTGGAGAAAGAAATGACCTTCAAAATCCCATTTAATAAACCATGCTATACAGGTAATGAAGACAAATACGTGTTAGATTCTATGAGAAGCTTACATATTTCTGGCAATGGACCATATACCAAAAAATGTGAAGAATGGTTTGAAAACAGATTAAAATGTAAAAGAAGTTTGCTTACTCCATCATGCACCCATGCCTTGGAAATGACAGCAATTTTAATAGATTTAAAACCGGGTGATGAGGTGATCATGCCCTCATATACATTTGTATCAACAGCCAATGCTTTTGTTTTAAGAGGAGCTAAAATAGTTTTTGTAGATATAAGACCTGACACAATGAATATAGATGAAAATCTTATTGAAGATGCTATAACTGAAATGACAAAAGCAATTTGTGTTATGCATTATGCAGGAGTTGGTTGTGAAATGAATAAAGTGATGGAAATAGCAAATAGATATAATTTATGGGTTATAGAGGATGCGGCACAGGGTATGATGTCTTTTTATAATAATAAATTTCTTGGTACTATTGGACATTTAGGATGTTATTCATTCCATGAAACTAAAAACTATACAAGTGCAGGTGAAGGGGGACTTTTAATAATTAACGATGAAAAATTTGTTGAGAGGGCTGAAATAATTAGAGAAAAGGGAACTAATAGAAGTAAATTTTTTAGAGGAATGGTAGATAAATATACTTGGGTAGATATAGGAAGTAGTTATCTTATGAATGATGTAAGTGCAGCATATTTATGGGGTCAACTGGAAAAAGTAGATGAAATAAATCAATTTAGATTGAAAATATGGGACATTTATTATGAAGGGTTGAAATATCTTGAAGATAAATATTTAATTAATTTACCTATAGTTCCTTATAATTGTAAACATAATGCTCATATGTTTTATATTAAATTAAAAGATTTAGAAACTCGAACAAATTTAATAAATTATTTAAAACAAAACAATATAAATGCAGTTTTTCATTATATTCCTCTTCATAGTTCTCCTGCTGGAAAAAAATTTGGTAGATTTATTGGTGAAGATAGATATACATCATCTGAAAGTGAAAAACTTCTTAGACTACCACTTTATTATGGAATAAAGGAAGAAGAAGTATTATATATAATAAAAAAAATATATGAATTTTTTGGTGAAAACTATAAAAAATTATAGTGAGTTGATAGATGAAAGGTTATATTTATATTGTTGGAAGTGCTATTTTTACATTATATGGTCAACTTATAATTAAATGGAGAATAGGGAAGTTTGGTTCAATTCCAGAATCTATAAATGGTAAAATAAATTTTTTATTTAATTTATTTTTTGATCCATTTATTTTAAGTGGTTTTTTTTCAGCATTTATTGCTTCTCTTTTCTGGATGCTTGCAGTTGCAAAGTATGAATTATCTTCAGCTTATCCCTTAATAGTAGGATTTACTTTACTTATTGGAAACTCTATAGCAATTATTATTTTTAGGGAAAGTATAAATATATACAAAATAATGGGTATCTTATTTATTATTGTTGGTTTATTTTTAATTTCAAAAAAAATATAATAATTTATATGTTCTAAGTTTAATTAAGGGTTAATAATGTTATTAAAAAATTTTGATATAAAAAAAAATTTACTACTTTTTTTTGATTTTTTAATTATAACTGGAGTTTTATATATATTAATTTTTTTAATTGTTAATTCAAACAAAGGTTTTGATATAACTGATGAATCCTTTTATATTTTAAAAGCAATGTATCCATTTGACAATTCTGTTGGATTAAATTTCGGGCTTATTACTGGGCTTTTATTTAAAATAGTTAATTATAATATCCATTATTTTAGATCGTTAGGGATAATTATATTATCTGTAACTTCTCTTTTTACAAGTTGGCAATTTATTACTTATATAGAAAAAAATATGGATGAAGCAAAGTATGATTTTAAATTAAAGATTATTTATTCACTAGGTCTTTTTATTACTTTTTCTCATTATTATTTTCAATATTGGTTGTTAACACCTTCATATAATTGGAATTTATTTTTTGGAGTACTATTAATTTTAGGAACAATAATATTTATAATTAATAATTATGACAATGTTCTTAAAAAGAATGTACTAATTATTTTCTCTTCTTTTGTATTTTCAATTTGTGGTTTTATTATGGTTAACTCTAATCCTTTAGCAACTTTCATAATAGGAGTTATTACTCTTTTATTTATACTTAATACTAAAATGATATTAAAAGATAAATTAACAATTATATTTATTTCAATTTTAATATTTGTATTTTTAATTTTTTTACAGATATTTTTTATCTATGAGAATGTATTTAACTTTATTTCTATAATTTTAAAAAATTATAAAATTCAGAATTTATTAGGTGGAGGACATAATTTTAAAGATACTTTACAAAGATTTAAATATTCTTTATTAAGCTTAATTAGTCTAAAAAAGATGATTTTCTATTTTTTCATTAATTTTATTTTAACTTTAATTGGTATAATATTATTAATTTTAAGTAATTTTAAATCTAAAATTAAATATTTTAAAAATAATAAAATAAATAAAGAACTAATAATTAATTTTATAATTTTATTAAACCTTTTCTACTTTATTTTGAAGAATTTTAAAAATCCACGATCTTATGGTACTGATATAATTTATTTAGTATTTTTATCAATAATTTTTTTGATATTTAAAATTTTATTTGTTGAAAATTATAAAAAATCTGTCAATTTCAAAAAAGATATTATTATAAATTTTTTGCTAATTTTTTTAATTCCACTTTTTATGAGATTTGGGACAAACAATGAATTAATTTATGCGTCTTATATAGGTGCTTATTTTTATTTTTTAATTGTTTTATCTATCTATTTTCTAATTTTTAAGAAAGAAAATATAATTTTTAGATATCTTGTTATTATAGTTTTTATACTATTATTGATTTATGAGTGTAATATTATTCAAAAACAACCTTATAGATTGATAACAGAATTAAGATATCAAAATGAAAAAGTTGAATTATTAGGTAAAAGATCAATCTTATATGTTGATAGAGTTAATAAAAAATGGATTGAAGATTTAAAATATTATGCTTATTTAAATGGATGGAAGGATGGAAGTTATATTTTGGATTTAACAGGAGGAACTCCAGGAGCTGTAGTTGTTTTAAATGGTAAATCTCCAGAAAACAGATGGCTTTTAGGTGGTTATCCTGGTTCTGATCAATTTGTATATGAAATATTAACAAATATGGATAAAAATATTTTATATAATTCCTGGATATTAATCGCTCCTGATGGTACAAGAAAAATATCTGATGAAGTATTAAAAAAGTTAAATATTAATTTAAATAACTATATTAAGGTTGGTGATTTCTATACAGCACATAGAAATGAACATCAAATATTGTATAAACCTAAATATTAAAATTGTTAGATAATTTTTATAAAAAATAATGAAAAAACTTTTTTTAAATCTAAAAAATAAACTCCTAAACAATGACTTCAACAAAAATGTTTTAATACTTTCAGGTGGAACAGTTGTAGCTCAAACTCTGACAATTTTTATTTCACCTATTTTAACAAGGTTATACTCTCCAGAAGATTTCGGCACTTATGCTATTTTTTTATCAATTGTTAGTATTGTCTTAGTTATTTCTTGTGGCAGGTATGAGCTAGCAATTATGCTTCCTGAAAAAGATGAAGATGCCATAAACGTTGCAGCTTTAGCATTTATTATTAATACGACTGTTAGTTTACTTTTTTTCTTTTTGATTTTAATATTTAAAGACCCTATTCTAAATCTTTTAAAAGCAGATTCTTTATCTTTTTGGATATATCTTGCACCATTAACTATATTTTTTATAGGCTTATTTAATATTTTGAATTATACGAATAATAGATTTAAATTGTATAAAGATATTTCAAAAGCAACAATAATGAGAAGCATTGTAAATGCTTCTATGCAACTATTAATGGGAGTTTTAAAAACAGGGTTTAGCGGATTAATATCGGGACAGATAATTTCTCAGATAGTTGCTAATACAAAATTATTTTATAATATTCAAAATAAAGGGCTTTTAAAAGATATAAAGAAAGATATAATAAAAGTATTGGCAAAAAAATATTCTGATTTTCCAAAATATTCTGTAATTAGTGCATTATTAGACACAGCATCACTACAAGCTCCCCTGCTTATGATATCAATGCTATTTGCTTCTACTACTTTGGTAGGTTATTACTCTTTTGCTAATCGAATGTTACAATTACCTTTGGTATTTATTGGATCTTCAGTAGCACAAGTTTTTTACCAGAAGTTTTCACAATTTCAGAAAGATCCTTATAAACAAAAAGAATTGCTTTTTAGCACATGGAAAAAGTTATTTCTAATTGGTGTTATTCCTTTCTCTGTAATTTTCTTCTTTGGAGAAGAAATATTTTCTTTTATTTTTAGCAACAATTGGAGTGAAGCAGGAAAAATTGCATCTATACTGTCTCCTTTTATTTTTGCAATGTTCATCAGTTCACCTACAAGTACTGCGTATATTGTATTTAATATGCAAAAAAAAATTTTATATTTAAATATTTTCTTATTGGTTTTTATATTACTCTCTATGTATATAGGTTATATTGTTGGATCTATTTATGTAGGAATTTGGTTTATGGTTATAACACAAATAGTTTGGATTGTATCTTATAACACATTAATACTCTACAAACTAAAGG
>Ga0308411_10000464_pt1 | contig 26804 bp, 26 predicted proteins | sample HotsprottomLayer_2_FD_203530 | JGI IMG/M metagenome (GOLD analysis project Ga0308411, IMG submission 203530) | Hot spring phototrophic mat microbial communities from Octopus Spring, Yellowstone National Park, Wyoming, United States -... | ecosystem: Environmental > Aquatic > Thermal springs >... | reverse complement strand
AGTTTCAATTTCTATAAAATCTTTTTTTGATAACCAATTTCTTATAAAAAGATTAATCTTATGCCTATTTATTAAATTATCAAGCAACCTTTTTCTTCTTAAGTCCAAATATCTATATTTTAATCTTATATCTTCTGATATTTCATAACCATCACTATCAATAGGAAATGGCAAGGGCTTTGATTTACTTAAAATAAATATATCATTAACAACTATTTCAATTTCTCCTGTAGGTATCTTTTTATTAATCATTTTTTCTTCTCTTTTTTTAACAACACCTTCTATCATTATTACATCTTCAAGGTTCAAATTTTCAGCAATCTCAAAACATCTTGAACTATTTAACACAACACATTGTACCAAACCAGATCTATCTCTCAAATCAAAAAAAATTATTTTGCCATGAGATCTATAAGAATTTACCCAACCAGTTAGTTTTACTTCTTTATCAATAAAATTTAATGTTTCTATTATCTTAATTTTTTCTATCATTAAAAATAAATTTTAACATTAATAATTAATAAATCAATAAATCACCCCCTAGGTCAGTTCTAAAATACTTTATACCCAATTTTTCTAATCTTAATAATGTTTCTTTATGAGGATGACCATAATTATTGCTGCCTACTTGTATAACATAAAAAGCATTTGATAAAAATCTAAGAAATTCATAAGAAGAAGAATATTTTGAACCATGATGTGGCACAAGTACATAATCTGCCAAAATATTTTTCCCAAATTTTTTAATTAAATATTTTTCTATCTTATGATCTATATCTCCTGTCAAAAGAAAATTCTTATTATTTTTAAATATTTTAACCACTATTGAATTTTGATTATCATTTTTAAAAGGTTTTGAAGGTGGATTTAAAAAGTATAATTTTTCATAGTTTGTTATTATATAATCTTTTTCTTTTAATGTTATTAAACTAATATTTTTATCTTTAATCTTTTTAATTAATTTTTGATAAAGAGATTCTTGAGAAACATATGGACTTATAATTACTAAACCAATCTTATATCTTTCTAAAATAGAAAAAAGACCACCATAGTGATCTTTATCTGGATGAGAAATTATTACTATATCTATATATTTATCATAAGGTGAAAGATATTTGTTAAGTTTGTTAACGGTTTTTAAGCCAAGAGGTCCTGCATCATATAATATTTGAAGTTTGTTATTATAAATTAAAACACTATTTCCCTGCCCTATATCTAAAAAACCAACAAAACTTTTTTGTCTTATATTATCAAAAATATAATAAAACAAAATTAAATTGCTAATAACTAAAATTAAAATCAATTTTTTCATTTTTTTGTTTCATAAAAATATAATAAAACAAATAAGCATATATAAAAAACAAAAACCATAAAGGTAAATTTAGATAAATTTCAGGAAAAGTAGAAAATAAATATATTAAATATGAAAAAATTTCAAAGGGGATATTAAAAATATAATTAAGAGGGTGCAAAAAATAAAAAATTATAGCAAATAAACCTAAAATCATTAAAATTGGAACGATTGGTACAATGATTAAATTGCTTAAAATAGCAAAAGGATTAAAATTTCCAAATTTATACAAAATAAGAGGCATTACAAAAATTTGTGATGATAAAATTTCTGAAACCAACTTTGATTTAAAGTTTTTTTCTATAATTTCAGAAAAATATAAAATTCCAATTGTAGCTAAAAAAGATAATTGAAAACCAATATCTTCTAAAATAGCTTTTGGATTAAATAGACTAATAACTAAAAGAGAAAAAATTATTAAATTTCTTGTTAAGCAAGGTCTACCTATAACCTTGCCTAAAATTAATACTGAAATCATCAAAAATGCTCTTACTACTGAAGATTGAAAATTAGCAAAAATTACGAAAATAAAAATTAAAATTAATGCTAATAAATTTCTAAATAAAAAATTTAAAGGAATTAGATTACAAATTTTAAACCAAAAAACAGATAAAATAGTTAAATTATAACCAGACATAGCTGTTAAGTGAGATAAACCTGATTTTTGAAAATTTGATCTTAGCTGATTATCCGATATCTCTTCTCCATAAAGCAAACCTTTTATAATTTCCGATGTATTTAAAGAATATGTTTCTTTGATTAAGTTATTTAATTTCTCTTTTAGAAAATATATTTTTCTAAATTGAGAAGGTTTCTTTTCTAAAACTTTTTTAACAAAAATTTTATTTTCTAAAATTTTCCCATCTACTTTTAATCTGTCATAAGGATAAAGACTTTCATTGTAAATAGGATAATAAAGAATATAATTTTTACCATTTAAGCTTGCTAAGTATTTTATATTTTTTTCTGATGGCGGTAATTCTCTTATTATTTTTATATAGCCATCTTTACTAATTTCTTCAAAAAAACTTAAATAAAAACCTCCCAAGTAAAAACTCAACACAAGAAAAACAACAAAAATAAATCTTTTAGAAAAAACTAAAGACAAAAAAACAAAATAAAACCAATAATAAGGAAAATAATATTTAAAAACAATACCCAAAATAAAAAACAAAGAGCAAAAGAAAAAATAATTTGCCAACATATGTTTTTAAGGACCTCCAAAAATAAATCTTAAAGCCAAGAGAATACTAGTGATTATTAAAAGCAAGAAATATCCAAATACTGCCCATTTAATATACTCTGATCCTGTTTTAATTTTCTCAATATCAAAAGGGGAAAGAAGATAAAAAAGTGCTCCAGCAAGTAGTAATATAGTAAAAACAAAAGGTGCCAAAGAGAAAACAAAATTTCTAACTTCATTAAAAACTCTTTCAGGTGTAATAGCTGCCAAAGTTTTAGTTCCTAAATGCTCATCAGACCATACTACAGGAGGAATAACAGCAATTGGAACATCAACTTCTTTTACCTTAATATAACCACTTTTTATAATTGGAGAAAAATTTCTAACATATTCTTCCATTTTATCTGCTAAATCTTTTGCATCAATATTGTATCTCGGAGTTTTTCCATTTTCAAAAAATTTAATAGTACATGCATCAAGATATAAATTATAAGTTTCTATGAACTTATTAGCTTTATTTCTTATAGCATCTGCTGCAGGCACAATATTTTTCAAATACACGCCTACTTTGTAGTATTTACCATCTTGCCATACACCTGGGGAACTAGTCCCAAAAGTCACTCCAACTATACCTGAGTTAGCAGCTATCTTAAATACATCAAGAAAATACGATGCTGAAATAGTTTTATCAAAAGCATCAATATGTTTATCTACTTTTCTAATATAATAAAGACTTGTAGTACCGTTTATTCTTTCTATTATTCCATTTGGTCCATTTAAGGTTATAGTACATGATGATTCTTGCTTAAACGAGTCAATTTTATCACCTATTTTATCATAACTTTCTATATAAGTTAAAAATGAATCAAATTTATCCAAAAATTCTAAAACACTTGTTGCCACTGATGTTGTAGAAAGTATTCCTCTTTTTTCGTTAGTTATACTTAGGAAAATATAAGACATATTATCTTCTAATACAATTGATCCTCCATAATTATCACTATCATAAGCTAAAAAAGGAAAATATGTTCCAATATTATAATCAATTTTAAAATCATCTCTCAAAAAGAGATTTATAAAACACAAGCGCTTCCGGGCATCTGAAGAAATTTCTCCACACAAATCAGAGTTGTTATAATTATTTTGTATTCTTCTTATAACATTATTTTTTATTTTATCAAAATTATTCTTATTCTCTCTAAATTTTTCAAGAATATATTGTAAATATTCATTACTCCATCCCTTATCCAAAAAAGGTGTTCCACCGTGATATCTTGCCCCATACTCAAAATTTTTCAAACTACCTTTTGCTATGTTTATTTTATCTATAATTTGATTAATCTTATTAATAACACATTCCTTTGTCGAGCTAACACTAATATCATTTTGGCAATCTCGTCCGTAAACCCAATTAAAATTAAAAGAAAAAATAACCGCAAAAAATACAATGATTAAAAATTTTTTCATTTTTCAAATTATTGTCCTGCTAAATTTCTAATTAATAACATAATATCCCTTATGATAAATAAAATTATAAAACCGATAATTGTCCAAATTAATGTTTTTTTGGCTGTATCTAAGTATTCTTTTTTAACAGGAGAAAAAACTAAAAATCCTGCAATAACAGTTAAAGAAAGAATAAAAATTATAATTGCTAAAAATTGAAGAGCTTTTGCCACTTGATCAATACAATTTGTTATTTTCTCAAGCGCAGTATTTCCAACAAAACACCGCGCATTTGCTGCAGGTCTTATTTGATCATAAAAAAATCTCCAATCTAATTGACTTGGTTCCCATTCCTCCTCATCTATAGTTCTAATTACTTCTTCATCAGAGGAAGTACTACTTGTTCCGCTACCTTGAGAATACAAAAAATTAAAATTTACAAAGCTAAAAAATAAAAAAAATATTAAAAGATAAATTAAAATTTTTTTAATTGACATATTTTAACCTGTAAAAACTTTTGGTTTAAGAAAATCCAAAAATAAATCAAATAAAACTCCTGCCAATAAAATCAAAACATAATAAACAACTGCATTAATCATCATTGTTCTTCCTTTTGACATTAAATCTTTACTATACCCTCCAAACATAATCATAAAAGCACCTATTAAAGAAACAAGTGCTGCTACCCAATAGCCTATTATAAGTAAAAACCTTATCACTTTTTGAATAAGTTTTATAAAATCTTCCCAGCTACATTGGCCCCTAAAACATTGTGTTTCAACAAGAGGCAAAGAAGATCTTCCTTGAGCAAAAGTATCATAAACAAAAATAGTAAAGATAAATATAAACAATAAAAATATTAAAAAATATTTAATCATTTAGTAAAAAATTTAAATATATCTGATATTTTAATTTTTTCTTCTATATTTTTTCTATCAATTAACCATCTGTTTAAATAATCTTTTAAAACATCCTTAACAAAATCATAATTTACATCTTCAAAATAATCGCCACTAAGCATTTGTTTTATAGGTATTTCTTTTTCTTTATCAACATTTTCAAATAAATCTTTTCTTGAAGGTAAAATTTCAAAAGATTCAACGAATTTTGGATACAATCTATCAAACTCTTCAATCACAAGCCAACTTATTTTTGAATTTTTATTTTTTAAAACTGCTAAATAATAAGATTTTAAATAATTATATTTTTTAGGAACGTTTTTAAATTGAAAAAATGGAGAAACAGTAAAGTTTATTCTTGGATTTACTTCTAAAATTTCTTTTTTTTGTGAATAAAATGCTGGTAGAAAAACTAATTTCTCTTGAGCAAAAGCCTCTATAGAATTTGGAAAATATGTATCCCAACCATAATAAGAAGAACTTTTATCTGAATATTTAGTAATAAAATCCAAAGTTTTTATAATTGAATTTGCTTTTTTATAATTTTCTTGATTTAAATTTTTGTTTATGGTTAAAAAAATTTCTGTATAATTTTCTACATTATTTGATAGACCAAGCGAAATAGGAGAAACTTTTATTAAACCACTTTGATCAAAAACTCTTAATGAAGAAAAATAATTATCTAAATCTTCCCAATAATAAATACTCTCATACAGTCCTGCATTTGCCAAATAATCTTTATTTACAAAATTTATTAAAACATCAAAAGTAAAAGGATAAGCTAAAAATTTGTTATTAAATATTTTAACAAGAGATTCTGGGTAATTATCTAATTTTAATTTTTTACCATCATATTCTTTAAATATTTTTTTATTTTTTTCTAAATAATTATTACTTATATAAACAATATCGGGAGAATTTCCTTCGGCAATAGCTTGAAGAAGTTGAGATTCTATTTCTTTATTTCTCTTAAAAACTACTTTTACTTTCAGACAATATTTTTTTAAGGACTTGTTTAAAGTTTCATATGGTTTTCCTCTAAATTCAGTCCAAATAACTATTTCCTTGTTATAACAAGGCAATTCACTTTTTTTTCTTTTGGGGGCTAAAAATATTCTATCAATTAAAAAAGAAATAAAAACTATAAATATAAAAACAAAAATGACTACTGAAATTGGTCTATCTCTAAGCTCTTTCAAAAATTTTTCCATCTTTACTTTTCAGCAACTATTAAATAATAATTATCGCCAAAAATTTTTTGAAATAATATTTTTTTATTTTTAACATTAAAAAATGTCCTTACTACATCTAATGGAATAGGCACTCCATATAAAAAAGGTAATTTTTTATTTGGCTCAAGAACTACCACAAAGCCTCCTTCTTTTACTATTCTTAAAGCACTCTCTAAAATTTTATCATAAACTTCATTTTGAAACAAAACATTACTTATAAAAACAAGATCAAAATAATTATCTTCATATGGTAAGTTTTTGATATCTGAAATAAGATATTCAATATTGTTAACTTCGTATAAATCTGCGAGTTCTTGTGTTTCTTTTATACTATCTTCTAAAATATCAATGGCATAAATCTTACCTATATCACCAACTTGTTTTGCTAAAAGAATAGTAAAATAACCACCCCCACATCCAAATTCAGCAACTTTATCTCCTTTTTTTATAAAACCATTTTTTGATAAGATATCTATTATTTCTCTTGGTCTTATTATCATTAATATAAATTTTACAAAATATATTCCTCTTTTTCTTTTGGTATTATTGTTTTTATCCCTAAATAATCTTCTAACTTTATTTTTAATGCTTTTTTCGCCTCAAAATCTCCTTGAACTAAGAAAATCTTTTTTAACCTATTTTTTAAAGGATAAACCCAATCTAAAATTCCTTGTTGATCTTTATGGCCTGAATAAGAAAGTATTTTTTCTATTTTAGCATTGACTTTAAATTTTTCTCCATCAATTATTACTTCTTTTTCACCCTCAAGAATTTTTCTACCCAGTGAACCCTCAGGCTGAAAACCCACAAATAAAATAGTGGTGGTTTCTTTTTCTATAAATATTTTTAAAATATCCATAATTTTTCCTCCTTTAAGCATACCAGAGCTAGATATAATTATTTTAGGATCTTTAAAATTTTTTATTTCATAATCAGACGTTCCTATTTTTAAATAATTTAATTTCGAATAATCTCTATGAGTAAAAAAAACTTTTGCTCTTTCACTTAAAAAATCCGGGTAGTGTTCATATGTTTTAAGTATTCTAATACCAAGTGGTGAATCTAAAAAAATGTCAATTTCTGGAACTTTTTTATCTTCTATTAATCCTATAAGATCATATAAAATTTCTTGACTTCTTTCCAAAGCAAAAGCAGGTATAATTAATGTTCCTTTTTCTTTTATGGTTTCTTCAACTATATCTTCTAAAATATCTTTTCTTTTATGTAAATCCTGATGTAATCTATCTCCATAAGTAGATTCTAAAACTAAATAATCGGTATCTTTGGGTAAGGGAGAAGTTTGTTCAAGAAGAGGATTAATATTTCCCAAATCTCCTGAAAAAATCAAATTTATATTTTCACTACTTATGCGAATAAAAGCAGAGCCAAGAATATGTCCAGCATTATAAAATTCAAATTCAACATCTTTTATTTTAATCTTTTCATTATACTTTTTACCTAACCATTTACCTAATACTTTTTCTATATCATTTTCATCATAAAAACTTTCCTTATTTAAAAATTTGCAATTTTCTTCTATTACTTTTATAGAATCTAAAAACATTTCTCTTGCTAAATCTTTAGTAGGCAAAACACTATATATATAGTTATTAAAACCTTCTTTAAAAAGCTTAGGTAATCTACCAATATGATCTAAATGAGCATGAGTTATTAAAATAAAATCTATTTCTGAAGGATTAAAGTCAAAAGGTTCAAAATTTTCAAGTTCGCAGACATTAAATCCTTGAATCAATCCGCAATCAACTAAAAATTTGCTTTCTTTTGTTTCTACTAAATAATTTGCTCCTGTAACTGATTTAACTCCTCCTAAAAATTTAATTTTCATTTAAAAATTTTAAAAAAATTTCTATAATCTTAAAGACCAAAAATATTCAAATAAATCAAGAAAATGTAATTAATTATCCCAAATATAAGTTGGGGTGCAAAAATTAAAATAAAAATTAAAATTAAAAAACCCCAATTTTCAAGAATTAACTGATAAGGAAAAGGTAAAAAATTGAAAAATATTTTTGAACCATCAAGAGGAGGAATAGGAAGCAAATTAAAAACAGCAAGAACAATATTAAGTCTAATCATTAATAAAACTAAATCTTTGTTAACATAAAAATCTAATAAAATCCAAAATTTTAAAAGAAAGGTTAAAAGTAAAGCAAAAAGTATATTTGATAATGGTCCAGCTAATGCCACAAGCATTATATCTCTTTTTGGATTTTTAAAATTTAAATAATTTATTGGCACAGGTTTAGCCCAACCAAAAATAAAACCAGCATTTAACAAAAAAAGAATCAAAGGCAACATAATAGAACCAACAGGATCAATATGAGACACAGGATTTAATGTTAATCTTCCAGAATTTCTTGGAGTATCATCACCAAGTTTATCTGCTACAATTCCATGAGCTAATTCATGAAAAACAATTGAAAAAATTAAAGCAATAATCAAAATTAAATATTCCATTTTTTAAATAATTTCTTTAATTTCATTTGCAAACTCTTTATAGATATCCATTTTTAAATTAAATGCTTGGCTTATGCCTGTCATAAATTTTGACTCAAAACAACAAACAATCTCAAAATAATCACTGAAAATTTTAATATCTTCTTCTAATTTTAATTCACTAATTTTAGGATATTTATTTTGAAGTTCAATAAGATACTTTTTAAATCTATCTATAAATTCTTCAATTTTAACATCTTTTGAAAGTTTTATATTTATAAAAAACTTTTTACGCGATCTTGTTATATTGGTTAAAAAATTTATTTGACTATTTGATATATAAATATAATTTCTATCTTTATCAACAAGTAGAGTAAATCTTAAATTTACATCTTTAACCTTTCCAATATAAGTATTATTGATATTTACTATCTCACCCTTTCTAAATTGATCTTCAAAAATTAACAACCAACCTTTTATAATATCTTTGATTATATCTTGAAAACTGAAAATTATCATTGCACCCAAAACACCTGCAGCTGTTAAAAGTTGAATTATTTTGATATTAAACTCTTTCAAAACTAAAATTATAAATATAGAAAAAACCAAAATCTTAAGTAAGGATCTAAATACAGAAAAAAGAGTTGATAATCTTTCTTTTCTTGCTTCTTGGTCTTCTGGATATTTTACCTTAAGTCCGATATTTATTATTTTCAAAAGTAAAGTTTTCAAAATATAATATACTAAAAATAAAATTACAGAAAAAAATAAAACATCAAAAATACTATCCTTATAATTTTTAAAAAAATTTAAAAAATAATCCTTATATATAGAAAAATTTTTTTCTATATTTTCCTTAATATAAAAATAAGTATTTGTTAAAAATAAAGAGATCATTTTATCAAAAATAATTTTTTTCGACTTATATTTAAGGCTTTGTTTAATAAAGATATAACTTCATCATAAACATTTTTATCAACAGGGTAAGGAATTCCGTCTTTGCCACCAAAACTAAAACTATATCTTGCCGGATCTTTATATGATAAAGGTTTATTATAAACTAATTCACCAACAAGCGAAATTGCTCTTAGGGTTTTGGGACCTATTTTAGTATTAACTAACAAATCTTCAAATGTCTTAATTTCTAAAAAGGAAGCTTGATTTATTATATTTTTAATTCTATTTAGATCAAATTTTTCTTCTAAAACTGGATGATATTTAAAATCAGATCTATTTAAAAAAAGATTAGGTATATTTTTATTTTGGTTTAAAAACAAATTTAAATCTTTAATTAAACTTTTTGGTTGATTAATTAATTCAAGTGTTAACATTTTATTTTCCTGACTTATCTTATCTGTTAAATTAAAAACTTTACTTAATTTTAAATCCGAAACTATACCTAAATGCGGCTCTGTAGTTATATCGTTTTCGTTTATATTAAAATAAGACCAATGATATCTTCTTGCTAGTAAAAGTTTTGTGTTCATTCCTTGTTGAATAACAGCCCAAGTTTTGTTTTTAGAAATTATAAAAGTGTGATGATAAAGATTGAAACCATCTTGAATTAATGTATTGTCAACTTTAGCAATAAGTTTAGATAATTTTATATAATTATTAGTATCAAAATTTAAAATTTCAGATAATCTCTCAAGTTCAAATAGAGTTTTTTTAGATGTTCTACCCTTGCCCCCGCAAATATAAATTCCCAAATTTCTTTCTTTTAATGCTTCTTTTAAAGCAGCAGTTAAAGTTACTGTTAACCCTGAACTATTCCAGTCAAAAGCCAAAGCACATCCTAACGATTGAAACCAAACAGGATGCGATAACCTTTTTATTAATTCATCTATACCATATTCTTCTACAATAAGCTCTAAAACAATGCCTCCTAATTTTTTCATTCTACAGAAAAGCCATTTTGGACATTTTCCTGTATCAAGAGTAAAAGTTATACTGCCAGTTTTCATTATATATATTTTAGAGAATAATATTATCTTTAAGTTAAGATTGAGCCAGCGGTGGGATTCGAACCCACGACCTGACGCTTACAAGACGCCTGCTCTACCGCTGAGCTACGCTGGCAAATGTTTATTATTATTTAATTATTATTATAAAAGAAAATTTTAAAAATTAAAACTAAAAAATAGTAAGAAATGAAAGTTAATCAAATTATAAAACAAACAAAAATCAATAGCTTATATGAAAAAAATATTTTAACATCTTTGGTTATTAAAGTTATGCCACCCGAAAATAAAATCCTAAATAAAATTTTATAGTGATATATTTTGTGTATATATTTGAAGGTAAAATTATAATAAAGTAAGTAAAATAAAAAGTATCTTTCTAAGTTAAAACTAAAAATGTCAATTTAAGTTATTGAGGAAATTATTTTTTAAAAATCTTTAAAAAAATAAGGGAGAGATTATTATTTATCTTTATCTCTCCCGTACATATATGAAAAATAAATTATACCGCTAAATAGAAAATAAAAATATAAAAAAAATAGTAAAAATAGTATAATCATATAGATCACCTCCTGCAAAGTATTATAATAAATTTGTTTAAAATTTCAAGAGTATTTTCTAAATTAAAATAACTTCTTGATTTAATTTTTCATTTTTTCGATTAAATATAATTAATTTTCTATCTTTAATCATCTATTCTAAAATTTTTATTAGAAATTATTTTTATATATGTTATAAAATTTTAATATATACGCACTAAACTAAATCATTAAATTACAATCTACAATTTTTAGATAGTAATATTTATTTCTTAAATTTTTTAAGAACAATTTTTATTTAATAATAAAGTTGCTTTCTATATTTTTATAATATATTTATCTTCTACTTTCTTTATGTTTTGTATGCTTACCACACCATTTGCAGAATTTGTTAAGTTCAAGTTTTTTTTCAGTTCCCTTCTTTTTCCAAATATAATAATTATTTCTATTACATATAGCACATTTTAACCTAATAAGATTTTTATTTTTTGATTTTGTTTGCGCCATTTTTAATTAAAAATTATTGATTTTCTTCTGAAACTGGAGGATTTTGTTGAATATTTTGTTGGTTATTTTGTTCTAAATTAGATTTAGGAGATTGTTCCGTTGGTAAGTTAGTTTGTTGTTTTGGTGTTATGCTTTGATTTTGTAAATTTTGTAATTGAAATGCTGGTAAATTTTGTATATTTGGTTGTTGGGTATTGTAAAAATTTTTTGCTCCTGTGACCAAATTGCTATCTTTTCTAAGAGGTATTATCCAAATAATATTTTTTTTATTCAAATATAAAACATTTTTTGTTTGAAAATCAAATAGATTAGCAAGAGGAACAAAAACTCTTTGGTTCTGATTTGTAGTATTTAAAATAAAAACATTTGTTAATTTTAATCTTGGAAAATAGGAAATTTTGCCTAAATAAATATTACCATCATTAGCATAAACAAGCACATAGTTTTCAAACAAAGAGAAATTTTTATTAATATAAAAAATTAAAACTAATATTAAAAATATAAATATGATCCACGAAAATAAAGAAATTAATCTCTTATTTATTTTTAAATTTATCTCTTTTTCCATTTTTAAATTTTAAATTAATGAAGCATATTTAATAGAATCTGAAATTTTAATTGGTTGATTTGTTCTTTTTATTTCTTTAATATCTGATACAGAAACTATCTCTATTTTTTCATTAGATATTAAAATTTTATCGCCATTATTTACAATGTCAATATATACAGGGTTTCCAATTTTTTCTTTAATATCAAAAATTTTAATACCTTTACCACTTCTTTTTTGAGGATTTATTTCCTTAACAGGAAATTTTTTAACAAAACCATTTTCAAATAAAACAAGAACAAAATCTTTATTAATTAAAGAAGCATTAAAAATTTCATCATTTTGATCTAATTTTATTATTCTTACACCTTTTGAGCTTTTTCCCTGAACAGGTATACCTTCTTTTATATTCAAAGCAAAACCGTTTTTTGTAAAAATTAAAATGTTTTCTTTATCAGTGTATAAAACTTTTAATAAACTATCGTTGTTTAAAAGCTTAATTATTTGTACACCAGATCTTTTAATGTTTAAAATATTTTCAGCCTCAATTTTTTTACCTAAGCCAAATTTTGTCACTATAAACAAATATTTTTTATTTTCTTGTCTAAAGACATCAAGTATATGATCATTTTTTTCTAATTTTATATTTGACTCAAAATATTTATTATTCTCATAAAATTCTTTAACAGGTACTGAGTAAATTTTACCCTTTGTTGAATAACCTAGTATTTTTTCTCTTGTATTAACAATAAACAATTTACCCAATTCTTCTTTATTCTTAACTATTTTTTCTATAGGTGTATCTAATTTATAACTTTTTACAAGCTTTTTATTATTAATAAACAAGATAATATCTTCATCAATAACTTCTTCTTCGGTTTTTATAAAAGTAAGATCCTCATAAATAATTTCTGTTCTTCTTTTATCTTGGTATTTTTTAATAAGATCATCTGATTCTTTAATAATAATTTCGTCAATTTTTTTAGGATATTTTAGGATAGTTTCAAGTTCTGCCTTAAGTTTTAATTTTTCATTTAGTTCATCAATTATTTTTTTAACCTCAAGAGAAGTTAATGTTCTAAGAGGCATTTCCAATATTGCTTCTGCTTGTCTATCATTTATTTTTAATTTAGAAATCAAGTTTTTCTTTGCCTCTTGTTTGTCTTTTGATTTTCTTATGATTCTAATAACAAGATCTATATTCTGTAATGCCTTTTTAAATCCTTCAAGAATTTCTATTCTTTCTTTAGTTTTCTCAAGATCATATTTAGTTCTTCTTCTTATAACTTCTCTTCTGTGATTTATCCAACTTAGCAAAAGTTCTTTTAAATTAAAAAGCTTAGGCTGTAATCCGTTTTCTAAAGCTATAAAGTTAAAATAATAATTTTTTTGAAGATCGGTTAGTCTGTAAATTTTATTTATGATATTACTTATTATTTTGTCATCTTTTTGTGAAATTTCAATTACTACTCTAATACCTTCTTTATTTGATTCGTCTCTAACTTCTTTAATTTGAGGAATAATTTTTTCAACAGACAAATTAGCAATCTGACGAGTTAATTCTGCCTTGTTTGTTTGCCAAGGGATTTCTGTAATCACTATTCTTTTTAAACCCCTGCTTGTTTCTTCAATCTTTACCTTTCCTCTTATAACAATACTTCCTTTACCTGTTTTATAAGCTTCAAAAAGAGTTTTTTTACCATATATAACACCGCCAGTAGGAAAATCAGGACCCTTTATTATATTTAATAATTCATTAATTTTTAAATCTGGATTTTTTATAAGTTCCTTAACTGCTAACAATACTTCGGTAATATTATGAGGCGGAATATTTGTTGCCATACCTACAGCAATACCCAAACTGCCATTTAAAAGAAGTTGAGGTATTTTAGATGGTAAAACTACAGGTTCTTTCCTTGTATTATCATAATTTGGTCTAAAGTCAATACTTTCTTTTTCAATATCAGCTAACATTTCAACAGCAAATTGAGAAAGTTTGGCTTCGGTATATCTGTAAGCAGCAGGTGGATCTCCATCAATTGAACCAAAGTTACCTTGTCCAATTACAAGCGAATATCTCATTGAAAAATCTTGAGCAAGTCTTACTAAAGATTCATAAACTGCCTGATCACCATGAGGATGATATCTTGCAATTGTATTTCCAACAATATTAGCACATTTAGTAAATTTTTCATTTGGCCATAAACCTAATTCTTTCATTACATATAAAATTCTTCTTTGAACAGGTTTTAAGCCATCTCTAACATCAGGTAGGGCTCGTGAAATTATAACACTTAAAGCATAATCTAAATAAGATTCTTTTAGTTCAATAGATATATCTGAATTTTTTATTGTTTCTTTCATTATAATAAAATAAAAATATTTAATTTTAAAAAAATTCTAAAAATTAATTTTTTAGTTATCTAAAAACCAAAAAGTTCTAAAAAGAAAGAATAAATATTTGCTAAACCGTTTTTAAATATATTTGCAGTAGCAGCACCAATTGCTTCAGCAGGAGAAGGATTAGGCTCAAAAATTGGAATAATATGACCACCAGCAAACCACCACAAAAACATAATTATTACAAAAATACCAAGGCTGTATTTAAAAGCTTTAAATTTGTTTCTTATATAAGTATCTTTATCTATATCCATTAATTTAAAATTATAACAAAGATTAAAATAATTTTAAAATCACCCAAGAGTAAAATATTTTTCTTCTAATTTTTTAACATTTATTTTTACTTCTTTTACTTTTTCTGATTTCAGGTTGTTTTTACCATTAATATCTATCAAAATAATGAAATTAAATTTATTTTTTATATCTTTTATATTATTAACTTTTCCATTTAAAATAACAATCTCTATATCGCCAAAATTCTGATAAATATTTTTTAAGTTTTCTTCCTTTAAATCTTCAGTTAAGTAAATAAATTTTACGTTTGAGAAAAAACCGACTATTACAAGACTTTTATTATTTCTAAAAACCTGAAAATGTATATTTTCAATTTCATACTCGCCGGGAAGGCTAAAAATTTTATCAATATTTTCAAATTTATTAAGCTGAGAATAAAAATTTACTTTGTCTTTATAGGGAGATTTGGTATCAAAATAAATTTCTTGATTATTTAATAATATTTTTACACCTTCGTTTTCTTTTTTTACTATCATTTTTTTATATTTTGTATTAAATTACTTGCAAACTAGTTTAATTATTATTATAATAATTTTTATGCAAGAAACAAGTAAGCCAATAAAATTTAAAATAAAAAGAATTCAACCAGGAGATATTTTACAAGGAACAATTATTAAGAAAAAAAAGGGTGAGGTATTCGTTGATTTATCTCCTTATGGTGTAGGAAGATTATATGGAGTTGAATATTTAAAGGCTAAAAAAATTTTAGGAGATTTTAAAGAAGGAAATGAAGTTTCAGTAAAAATTATTGCATTAGATGATGGTTATGGTAATTTTGAAATAGAATTACAAGATACTAAATTTAATAACATATGGAACAGATTAAAAGATATTTTTGAAAGAAAAGAAAGTTTAGAATTAGAAATTAAAGAAGCAAACAGCGGAGGTTTAATTGTAGAAATAGAGAATATCAAAGGATTTGTTCCTGTATCTCAACTTTCACCAGAAAATTATCCAAGAGTTGAAAACAACGATAAAAAACATATTTTAAATCATCTAAAAAGCTTTGTGGGCCAAAAAATGAAATTAAGAATAATCACCTTAGATTCTAATGCTGGCAAACTAATTCTTTCTGAAAGAGCGGCTAAAATAGAAGAATATCAAAAAGTACTTCAAAACTTCAAAGAAGGAGACATTATTGAAGTTAGGATTTTAGGTTTAAGTAATTTTGGAATATTTGTAAGAGCAAATGAAAATCCACCAATAGATGGACTTATTCATATTTCCGAAATACCCGATTATATGAAGAATTTAGAAGAAAATTTCAAGAAAGATGATTTTATTAAGGCACAAATTATTAAAATAGAAAAAGATAGAGTTAACTTAAGCTTAAGATATTTATTGGATCAAATATGGATTGATTTTGCTAATAAATACAAAACTAATGACAATGTGAGAGGTAAAATTATTCATAAAGATAGTAATATTTTAGCTATAGCAGAGATAATTGAAAATCCAAAAATAAAAGGTTTAATTTTAGAAAATGTCGATGATTTAGAAATTGATAAAGAATATTATTTTGTAATTTCAGAATTAGATCCAAAAGAAAAAAAACTTATTTTAAAAATAGCAAATTAAGTAAAGTATATCAAAAACTTTAATAATATTAAAAACAGAAACCTTAAAAATATAAAACCAAGACAACAAAATGAACAAAAGAATTTTAAATTATTTAATAATTTTTACCCTAACAACATTTTTTCTTTTTATTTTGTCATCTTTTGTAATTAAAAAAACAGTTAAAGAAATATCTTATTATGATCTTAAAGAAAAAATTGAAAGAGGAGGAATTAAAGAATTAATTATAGGGGATAATTTTATTTTGGGCGTTGTTTCACCTACAGAATTTTATAAAACAAACAAAGAGATAGGTGTAAGCTTTTGGCAAATCGCTAAAGATTTAAATATTGCTACATCTCAAATTAATAATTTAAAAATAAAAACACAATCAAGAAGTAATCAAGATTTTATTTTAGCTCTTATTGTTAATCTAATTCCGGTTTTAGTAATAATAGGTCTTTTTTGGTATATGTTTTCTCAAGCTCAAAAGGGTGCCGGACAAATTTTCTCATTTTCAAGATCTTCTATTAAAATGTATGATCCTAGAAAACAAAAAATAACCTTTAATGATGTTGCAGGACTTAAAGAAGCAAAAGAAGAATTAAAAGAAATTATAGAATTTTTAAAAAATCCTCAAAAATTTTTATCTCTTGGAGCAAGAGTTCCCAAGGGAGTTCTTTTAGTAGGTCCTCCTGGAACAGGAAAAACTCTCTTGGCTCGAGCAACTGCAACAGAAGCAAATGTTCCATTTTTTTATATTTCGGGATCTGAATTTATAGAATTATTTGTTGGTATTGGAGCAAGCAGGATAAGAGATGCTTTTGCAGTTGCTAAAAAATCTTCTCCTTCGATTTTATTTATTGATGAAATAGATTCAATAGGCAGAATAAGAGGTGTAGGAATTACAGGAGCTCATGAAGAAAGAGAACAAACTTTAAATCAATTATTAGCAGAAATGGATGGTTTTGAAAAAGAAACACCTCTTGTTGTAATTGCCGCAAGCGTTACTGGAGATACACCTGTATTAGTTAAAAAAAATAATGAAATAATGTTAAAACCTATAAAAGAAATTATTGATGAATATTATTTACAAAATGAAGATGGTATAGAAAAACTATGTCCTGATTTAGAAGTTTTAGGTTTTGTTGGCAAAAAAAATAAAAGAGGTGTTTATTTCAGAAAAGCTGTATGGCAAAAAGTAAGAAGTGTTTTTAGGCATAAAGCTAAAGAAATTTACATAATTGAATATCTGGGAGGGAAAATTAAAGCTACAGGAAATCATTCTGTGTTTGTTAGAACAAAATTTGGTGTGGTACCGAAATTAGTTTCTGAATTAAAACCGGGTGATTGTTTAGTTGATATTCCTTATCAAGTAAACAAAGATCATAAAGAAAAAAAAAGAATATACAAAGCAGAATTTCCTCATAGTTTTGATTTAGAACTAAACGTTTTTGAACCTATATATAGGAAAAATTTAATCAAATACTTTACCTATCAATTTGCTTTAAATTATTCTGGAAAAATTCTCCAAGAAAAAATAATAGACATTTTTTCTTTCCATCAAGCAAATATTGAAAAATGGATAAGAGAAGATTCTGTGTCTTATGAATTTAGTTCTAATTTATCTAACCACAAAATTCCAGAAAAAATTAAATTAACACCTGAATTAATGCGTATTTTTGGTTATTACATAGCAAAGGGTTATTCAAAAAACGAATTAAATTTTTGCTTTAATGTAAAAGAAACAGATAAAATCAATGATCTTAAACATTTAATGAAAAAAGTATTTGGATTAGAACCAAATACAGAAAAGTATATTAAGCTAGATACCGTAGATATTATTTATCATTCAGAACCATTAATGGAATTTTTTACATATTGGTGTGGTATAAATGTACATAATAAACATATTCCTTCTTTCTTATTTGAAGCACCAAAAAAATATTTCATTGAATTTTTAAAAGGAGTGTTTAAGGGAGACAGCGATAGGAACAAAAACGACAAATTAGAAATTACTTCGGTTAACAAACAACTAATTTTAGAGCTTAATTGGCTTTCAAGAATGCATGGTTTTAAATCTTATATTTATTCTTTTAAAGTTAAGAAAAAAGAAAAATCAATAAAAGAAGTTGTTGTTTGGAAAATTGTTTGGGATAAAACTCAAAATCCTTTTAAAGATAGAGAGGAAAATAAATTTAATCTTAAAAGACCTATAGTTAAAAGGATTATAAAAGTGCCATACGATGATTATGTTTATGATTTTTGTGGCTGTGAAAATGAAGCATTTTTTGGAGGAGAATCACCTATTTTGCTTCATAATACAAATCGTCCTGATGTTCTTGATCCTGCACTTTTACGTCCTGGAAGATTTGACAGAAAAATATTTTTAGATCTACCAAACATAAATGAACGTGAAGAAATTTTAAGCTTACATCTTAAAGATAAAAAAATAGGAAAAATAGATGCACGACAAATAGCAGAAAGAACTCCTGGTTTTTCAGGCGCAGATTTAGCTAATTTGTGTAATGAAGCAGCTATTTTAGCAGCAAGAAGAAATAAAAATCAAATTGATCAACAAGAACTTATAGATGCTATAGAAAAAATTATTTTAGGTCCAGAAAAAAAATCAAAGGTTTACTCAAAAAAAGAAAAAGAAATTGCTGCTTATCATGAAGCAGGACATGCTATTGTAGCTCATTATCTGCCCTATTCTTCACCTGTTCAAAAAATTTCTATTATAGCTAGAGGTAGAGCCGGAGGATATACTTTAAAAACACCTACAGAAGATAAATCTTTTTATTTTAAAAAAGAATTTTTAGACGAACTTTCGGTAATGCTTGGTGGCTATGCTGCTGAACTTATAGTGTTTAACGATATAACAACAGGAGCAAGCTCAGATTTGAAAATCGCAACTAACTTAGCAAGAGAATTAATAACTTCTTATGGAATGTCTGATAAATTTGGACCAGTAAGTTTAGGTAGAAAACAAGAGATTATTTATGGATATAAAGAATATTTAATAGAAAAAGATTATTCTGAAAAAACAGCAGAAGAAATAGATAAGGAAGTTTTTAACATACTTAACTATGCTTTAGAAAGAGCTAAAAATGTTATTTTACAAAAAAGAGATAAATTAGATAAAATTGCTAAAATCTTGATCAAACAAGAAACAATAGAAAAAAAACAATTTGAAAGATTAATTAAAGAACCAAAGGGTAGTTTAAATATTTAAAACAAAATAAATATAGAATAGTTATTAGTCCAATTGCGGAATCTCATAAGAAGGAGGTATTTTCCTATAAGTAATTTTTTCAATACCGGTAGGATAAACAATTTCTTGAGGAATATGATAAAGAGAGGCAATTTCTTCTGTATTTAAGATTATTCTGTTAGAACTAAAACCTGTTGGGGATCTACCTTTTGTACAAAGCCAAATAAATCTTTTTCTAAAAAATATTTTCTCATCATAATAAGGTATTTTCCCATGAATAGGTTTATCAATACTTGTTATAGTTTTAGTATCTCTAATAATACCATTTCCAACAGGATTATCAAAAACCTTAAAAGTACTCATTACTAAACTAACATTTCTGTCTTGAAATTTTGAAAAAATATCATTCTTAGCTACATAACAAAATCTAATTGTACACCAATAACCAGGTTTAGAAATTTTTTTTTGTATATTTTCAACTGCTTCTCTCTGATAAGGGGTTAATTTCATAATATTTATATCTTCTTTAGTATCTTCTTTTTTACCAACCTTCCATTCTATTTTTTGTCCCAAAAATGCCAAAAATAGATTTTTTATAAATTCAATAATATAATCTAGAGGGGAAGGTTCCGGGCTTTCTTTTTTACCCATTATTTTATCTATTTCTTTCTCTCCTCTCTTTACCCATTCTAAGCCATATTCTTTATCATTTCCTAAAACAGGCATAGCCATTATTTGAATTACGATCCATTCTTTATCAGATAAATATGATATACCCTCAGAAAGTATGCTTATAGGATCAATAATTCTTTCCTCTTGCATCAATATCGGTATTTCCCAAACTTTATATGTTTTTATAGAATAATAATTTTTTGGTGTTATTTTATCATCTTCTTTTTTAGTAAAAGTGTATTCAGTTCCAAAAATATTAAAAGTAGGATTAGGAATTTTCCAAGGTAAATTATCTAGAGGATCATCAATTTCCTCAATGATTGCTTCAGGATATTGTGAATAAATTCTACTTGAAACAAAATCTTTTAATCTTTCTAAGCATCTAATTATAAATCTTAATTTACCATTATGACCTATAAGTTCAAAAACATAAAAAGGAGGTGTAAAACCTAAAATATATTTAGAATAAGGATCTCCACCTCTATAGATAGCATGTAAAGAATAAAATATTTCCTCCATAGCTGAAGGCGTTTTTTTAACATGTTCTGGTATTTTAATTTCTAAAAAAACCCACTTCAAACCACTTCTATAAACAATCCTTTTTATAAAAAGATGCTTTTCTTTTACTATAAGCCAAACCATAAGTGGCAATATAAGCCACCACACAGAAAAAATATAGCCTAAAATAAATTTTAAAAAGTCTAACATCTAATCAATATAAATTTTATTTCCTATTTTTTTAAAATATTTATAAACATAAATATAAAAAGTTTTGTCAGTAAAATATCTAACCTTCGAAAGTTTTTCTTTTAAATCATTAATATCTATACCCGGATTTTCTTTAACAATATTTTTCATAATATCAAGAATTTTACCTTCTGGTAAACTCCAATCTCTTAAAGCATAAAATCCCCTACCCACCAAAATAAAGTCGTCATTTGTATTTAAAGTAGAATGTATTGTTTTAAGAGAAAAATTTTTCTTCCATTTTTTATGTATAAGTTCATCTTCATTTTTTTTAATTTCTATTAGTTTATGATAAATCTCTTTAAAATGAAGTGGTTTATTCTCTTTTATTAATAATAATTTAATTTTTTCTATTAAAGATCTGGGAACTATTCTGTAATGAGAGAAATGTCCTATTTCGCCAAATGGATTTTTAAAAATCATTTTAAATATTTTAATAAATTCTAGTATCTCATCTTTTTCTATTTCTATATTAAAATGATATTCTATTTCTTTCTTTATATTTTCTATAAATTCTTCTTCTTTTAAAAATGGCCTCTTTTTAAACAACGCATTAAGATGATTTAAAAATTTTTTAACAATTTCTTCATAGTGTTTTTCTAAATATAAAAAAGTATAAAAATGTCGATCCTCTTTGTATACAAAAATCTTGGGATGAATTTCTACTAAAAAGAAAAATACATTATAATCCTTAAGGTTGAAATTAAAACCATAAAATAATTTATTCTTTAAGTATGATTCTGGTTTCAATTTTAGTCTACCAAGATTTTTTTTCAAATAAAACAAAAAATCATTATTTAAAAAATTACTTTCTTCAATTTTAGCACTTATCTTAGCTAATGCATTATTTTGTATTTGTCTAATTCTTTCCCTTGTTAACCCAAGACTATTGCCTATATCTTCTAAGCTGAATTTCCTTTTTTCAGGAAAGTTTAAAGAAAATCTTTGTGATAAAACATATCTTTCTCTGTCATTTAATACTTTAAATAAATCATTTACAGTTTTATATATTTGTTCTTTCATTTCTTATAAAAATAAATTATATCTTAATAAATGAAATAAGTCAAAATTTTGTCTGACCAATATATATAGCACTTCTAGTCATTAAAATTATAATCTTAAAGAATAAAATACCTCCAAGACCTAATAATTTAAGATTTTTCATTTATTTTTAGAGAGTACAATATGTGTTTGAGGCTAGACAAATTTCTATCTTCTTTTAAAAAATTTTTATATTATAATATTTAAATATTATTAAATTAATCGATAAATTAACCATAAAAAAAATTGGCGGCGGTAGTTCAGTTGGTAGAACGTCTGCCTTCCAAGCAGAAGGTCGCGGGTTCGAATCCCGTCCGCCGCTCATCTCAAGTTAAAAATATATAAATTAGCTAAAAATTAAATCTTTAAGAAGATTGCAATGATTTTGATAAAGATAGGAGGAGGTAAAAATATAAATCACCAATACATCGCTGAAGATTTAATCAATTTCAAAAATAATAAAAAAATTATAGTTCTTGGTGCTAATTATTTAAGAAATATTTTGGCAAAAAGATTAAATATAGAAATAAAAGAAATAGAATCAGAATCAGGAATTAAAAGCATATATACAAATAAAGAAATAATAGATCTTATGCTAATGAGTTATAGTGGTTTAGCACTCAAAAATTTTATTTGTTTACTTAATAAGCACAATATAGATTCAATAGGTCTTACTGGTATTGATGGCAGGTTAGTTATAGCAAATAAAAAAATTATTACCGCAAAAGTAAACGGTAAAATAAAATTAATAACAGACAATTACACTGGTAAAATTATATCTTTAAATAAAAAATTAATAAATCTTATATTAGAAAATAACTATACACTTGTTATAACTCAACCTGTAATAAGTCAAGAAGGAGAAATTTTAAATACAGATAATGATCAACTTGTTTATACATTAGCAAAAGAAATGAACCCTTCAAAAATAATTTATCTTATAGAAAAACCAGGTATATTAGAAGATATAAATAATGAAAAAAGTTTAATTAAAAATTTAAATATTAATAAAATAAATGAATTTTTAAATAACAAAAATTTGGGTTATGGTATACAAAAAAAATTATTCTATATAAAAAAAATAATAGAAGAAACAAATGCAGAAATATTTATCTCTAGTGGATTAATAAAAAATCCAATTACAAATGCCCTAAAATTTTTGGGTACATATATAAAGAATGGATAATTACATTTTAAATATATATCTTGATAGAAAATTAGAAATAGTAAAAGGAAAAGGATGTTGGTTATATGATAAAAATAATAAAAAATATTTAGATATGATGTCTAATTATGGTGTTAATATTTTGGGATATGGCCATAAAAAAATTACAAAGACTGTAAAAGATCAAGCGGAAACATTAGTTAACTTACACAATAGTTTTTCCAATCCAATAAGAAATTTACTTGCAAAAGAGTTAATAAAAAAAAGTAAAATCAAAGGCAAAGTTATATTTTTAAACTCAGGATCAGAAGCAGTAGAAGCAGCTTTAAAATTTGCTTTAGTATCAACAAATAAAAAAAGAGTAATAGCATTTGAAAATTCATATCATGGTAAAACTTTAGGAGCGTTATCTTTAACATATGAAGAAAAATACAAAAAGGGATTAGAAGATTTTTTAATAAAAGTCAATTTTGTTAAATTCAATGATATTGATAGTTTTAAAAAAGCATTAAATAATGAGGTGGGAATAGTGATTATTGAACCAATTCAGGGAGATGGAGGTATAAATTTAGCTTTTAAAGATTTTTTAAAAGAAGTTTATTTTTTATGTAAAGAAAATAATATTATTTTAATCATAGATGAAGTTCAAACTGGTTTTGGAAGAACTGGTAAATTATTTTGTCACAACTGGTATAATATAAAACCAGATATCTTGTGTTTAGGTAAAGGAACAGCAGCAGGCTTTCCTTTAAGTATTGTAATTGTTAAAGATGAAATTTCAAAAAAAATACCCAAATTTTTACATACCTCAACTTTTGGTGGAAATATAGTGGCTTGTAGAGTATGTTTAGAAATACTAAGATTACTAAATGAAAGATTTTTAAATTCTGTATTAAAAAAAGGCATTTATCTAAAAAAGAAACTTAGCGAAATAAAACATCCCCTTATAAAAGAAATAAGAGGCAAAGGTTTAATGATAGGTATTGAAGTAACTGATAAAAGAAGTGAAATTTTAAAATTACTACAAGAAAATAATGTGCTTGCTATACCTGCAGGTGAAAAAGTGATTAGATTACTACCTCCATTAATTATTTCAAAAAAAGAAATAGCTTTTTTTATCTCAAGATTTAAAAAAGTTTTAAAAAATGTGTAGATTTTTAATCATCCATTCTTTAAAAGAATTTAGTCCTAAAAATTATATAGAAGATTTTACAGAGAAGGCAAAAAAATCTTTAACGCCAGATGGTGATTTACAAAAAGATGGTTGGGGTATTTTTTATCTTAACTACAAAAACAATACTTATAATATTTTCAAATCTTTAAATCCCATATGGGAAGATAAAATAAATTACAATGATTTGGGAAAAATAAATTTTTTAGCCCTGCATGTAAGAAGTTCATCTACGCCATATATTGAAAATAAAATAGAATATAATCAACCTTATTATAAAGAAAATTTTTTATTTTTATTTAATGGTTTAATAAAAGGAGTAAAAATACAATCTGAAGGAGAAATAGGAGCACAAAAACTTTTTAATCTATTTTTTAAATTTTATAAAGATGAAAAAGAAGATTTTAAAATTTTTAAAGAATTTATCTCCTATGTGAAAGAAAATTCAAAAGAAATAGTTGGTTTAAATTTAGCCATAGTAAACATCAAAGAAAGGAAAATTTTTATAAATTCAAAATTTAGTTGTTATGAAGATTATTTCACTTTAAAAATTTTTAAAAATAAAAATTTTTTAATAATTTCTTCAGTTGCCTTAGATAACGTTGAATTTGAAAAAATCAAAAATGACTCTATCTTAGAAATTGATTTTTAAATAAACTTTTTTATAATTTTTACCTTACACAAAATTTTTTAATAAATCGGTCGTGATTAATAATTTCAACAAAAATGAACAAAGCAGAATGTCCAATATGTGGAAATAAAGTTGAATTTCAAAATACACCAGAAGAAAATGAAATAATTAATTGTGCAGAATGCAATAATACATTAATAGTTAAAAAAGTAGACGGAAATCAAATTGCCTTAGAAGAAGCTCCTCAAATAGAAGAAGATTGGGGTGAATAATCTAAAATGTCTAAAATAGCCTTAGTATATAATGTTTTAAGAGAAGATGAAAAATTTATAATTGAAGCTTCAAAAAAAAATAATGTTGATTTGGTTTTATTAAATACTGATAAATTAATACTTAACACTAAACAAAAAAATTTTAATTTTGATTTAGTTTTAAATAGATGTATTTCTAATTTTGCCGGAGAACAAATTACTTATTTTTTCGAAAACATTAATATTCCTGTAATTAATAATTCAAAAATAAATACTTTGTGCTCTAATAAGTTTTTAACTTCTTTATTTTTATATAAAAACAATATACCAACAATTCCTTTTATTGTTTTTTTTAATGAAAATTTAATTGATGTAGTAAATCAAATTTTAGAAGGATATCCTTTGGTTTTAAAACCAATTTATGGATCATGGGGAAGATTGCTTTCAAAAATAAACGATAAAGATTCTTTTGAAACTGTACTTGAACATAAAAAATATTTATCTGCTCCATATCATCATATATTTTATGTTACTAAATATATAGAAAAACCAGGTAGAGATATAAGAGTTACAATAGTAGGATCAGAAATAATCTGTGCTGTTTATAGAAAAAATTCTCACTGGATTTCAAATACTGCAAGAGGAGGTATTATTGAAAAATGCGAAATAAATAATGATATTTTAAACATATGTAAAAAAATAATAAATTGTTTAGGTGAAGGGATAATAGGAGTAGATATATTTGAAAGTAAAGATGGTTATTTAGTAAATGAGATTAATCATACTGTTGAATTTAAGAATATACAAAAAACTTTAAATATAGATATAGGAGAAAAAATTATTAAATATTGTCTTGAAAAATTAAAATAAAAATGATAAAGGTTAGTATTGTAGGAGGTTCTGGATATGCAGGAGGAGAATTGTTAAGGTTATTAATTAAACATCCTTATGTTGATATTCATCAAATTACCAGTAGAAAATATTACAAACAAAGTATTTCCCTACCCCATCCTCAACTAAGAGGTAAAATAAATAAAAATTTTTGCTCTTTAGAAGAGTTAGAAAAGTGTGATGTAATTTTTGTATGTTTGCCTAATTTAGAATCTATGAAAATTATGAAAGAGATTTTAAAAAAAGCTGAGTATGTAATTGATTTAGGTTGTGATTTTAGAATAAAAAACTTAGAAATTTTTAAAAAATACTATAAAACAGAACATTTGGCACCTGAAATCTTAAATAATTTTGTTTATGGATTGCCTGAAATAAGCAGAGAAATTATTAAAAAATCAAAATATGTAGCCTGCCCTGGATGTGAAGCCACAGCAATTATCTTGGCTTTATTTCCCTTAGTAAAAGAAGGTATTTTAGATATAAAAATAGGTAGTTCAGCTGCAGGATCAGAGCCTTCTTTAAGCACCCATCATCCTGAAAGAAACAATGTTGTAAGAGTTTATCAAGCTTTTAATCATCGCCATGAAGGAGAAATATTAGAACAATTAAATATTAATGTAGAAATCACTGCAACAGCAATAGAATTAG
>Ga0308411_10000461_pt1 | contig 26840 bp, 19 predicted proteins | sample HotsprottomLayer_2_FD_203530 | JGI IMG/M metagenome (GOLD analysis project Ga0308411, IMG submission 203530) | Hot spring phototrophic mat microbial communities from Octopus Spring, Yellowstone National Park, Wyoming, United States -... | ecosystem: Environmental > Aquatic > Thermal springs >... | reverse complement strand
GTGGGGCAACCGGGTTGCCCCACGCCCCCGCCTGCGGGAGGGGTTGGGGGGCGCACCCCCTGCCTGGAGGCGGGCCGGCGTAGGGGCGGGGTTTCCCCGCCCCTACGCCGCCGGCCCCGGCGTCTCCCGCCCGGAGGTTCCCGGGGCGCACCCCTCCTAACGTGACCATAGGCCCCAGGGGCGTGGGGCAACCCCGGGTTGCCCCATCCCCCTGCCCGCGGGAGGTTCTGGGGGGGCGCAGCCCTCCCAGGAGCGCTAGAGCGGTTGCCGCCGCTACGGATCACGCCTTCTTGTACCGCGGCTTGTAGAACGGCATCTTGATCACCCGGGCGCGCGTGGGCTTCTCGCGGATGATCACCTCGAACTCACTGCCCTCGGCGCTCAGTGACGTGGGGACCAGGGCGATACCCAGGGGTTTGCCCAGGGTCGGCGCCGGCATGCCCGAGGTGACGTGGCCCACCTGCTCGCCGCTGAGGGCATGCACCGGATAGTCAGCGCGAGCGATGCCCCGCCCGACCATCTCGAAGCCGGCCAGGCGGCGGGCCGGCCCGCGGGCCTTTATCGCCGCCAGGGCCTCGCGTCCGACGAAGTCGCCCTTATCGAGCTTCACCACCCAGCCCAGGCGCGCCTCGTAAGGGTTGATCGTCTCGCTGATCTCGTGGCCATACAGCGCCAGACAGGGCTCGAAGCGCAAACTGTCGCGCGCGCCGAGGCCGCAGGGCTTCACGCTCCCCGGCGCCCCCAGGGCCAGCAGGCGCGTCCAGATCATCTCCGCATGCGGAGCGTCGAAGAACAACTCGAAGCCATCCTCGCCGGTGTAGCCGGTGCGGGCGATCAGCACATTCACCCCGAACATGCTGGTGAGCGCCACCCCGTGAAAGGGCAGGTTGCCCAGTTCGGACGTCTCGGAGTCTTCGGCGTTGACCAGCAGCGTCTCGGCGGCGGGGCCTTGCAGCGCCAGCATGGCCCAGCGGTCGGAGCGATCCTCCAGTTCCACATCGAAGCCGCGGGCGTGTTCCTGGAGCCAGGCCCAGTCCCTGGCGCGATTGGCGGCATTCACCACGACCAGGAACTCATCGGGGACGTGGTAGATGAAGATGTCGTCCACGATCCCGCCGTCGGGCTTGCAGAGCAGGCCATAACTCGCCTGCCCGATGGGAATGGCAGTCACGTCGCAGGTGACAACGTATTGGAGGAACGTCGCGGCGTGGGGGCCGCGGACCATAAAGCGGCCCATATGACTGATGTCGAACAGGCCGGCGCCCCGTCGCACCGCGTGGTGCTCCTCGATGATCCCGCTATACTGGACCGGCATCTCCCAGCCGCCAAACTCAACCATGCGCGCGCCAGCGGCGCGATGCGCGTCGAACAGGGGGGTGCGCTTGAGCATAGGGCCTCCGGTTACGGTTCCAGATCGGCGCGGACGCGGCGCAGCAATTCGCGGCACGCCACGGCATAGCGGGCCAGGTCCTCATCGCCGCTGGCGCGCGCCTCGGCGGCGAACTGCCAGAGGGCCTCGGCGGCGGCCTCCTCGAGCAGCACGGGGTAACGGTCGAGGACCTCGACCAGCGCCTCCTCGCCATCAGCGACCAGCAGCGCCTCGATGGCCTCATCGAGGCTCGCGGCGTGTGGGCCGGCGGCGCTCGCGGCGGCGGGGCGCCGGCGGGCCAGGGCCTCGCGGCGCTCCTCCAGGGCATGGGCCAGACGTTCGTTCCCCTCATCGAGCGCCTGGTCCACCCGCCGGGCCAGCAAGCCATCGGCCTCGGGGCGCAGCAGCGCGGGGTGTTCGGCGCAGACGGCCTCCAACTCGGCCTCCGCAGCCGCGCGCAGCAGGGCCTGCACCGCGGCGTCGGGCAGATCATCGAGGGGCGGCGCGGGCGCGGGAGGCGCGCCCTGGCCGGGCGACGTCGCGCTCAGGCGGGCCAGCAGGGCGCGCGCATTGCGCAGACCATCGGCGACGGCGAACTCACGCTGTTCCAGTGCCACCTCGATCAGTTGCGCCAGGGCCATGTCACTGCTCGGATCAAGCAGGATGGGATGGCGGGCCAGAATGGCCTCGAACTCCTCGGGCGCCTCCGCGGCCAGCATGGCCTCGACGGCCACCAGCAGCGGCGGCGGGTCCTCGGGGGGACTGGCCCCGGGCGTCGCCTGCGCGCCCTGACGGGCCATCGGTTCGCTGACCCCTTCAACGCCCGGGCGCGACGCCGGCGCGGATGGACGGCGTTCCAGGCGTTCCAGGAGACGGGCGATGCCGGCCAGATCCTGGACGATGTCCACCTCGCCGAGGTAGGGACGGCGCTGCTCCTCGGCGATCGAGCCTACCAGGAGGGCATGCAGGTCACGGGCCTGGTCGCGCCAGGCATGCTCGGGGGTGCCGGGGGCGGGCGCAAAGACCACCCGGCGGCGCGCGGCATCGTGGAAGAGCAGCGGCGCGCCGGCGGGGCCGCGGTGGCCGCAACTCGGGCAGGTCACCAGATTCAACTCGCCCCGGCGCAGCGCCGCAACCGCCTCGGGCGACTCCTGGGCATCGAGGATCAGCCAGACCGACGCCTCGAAGGCGACGTTACAGGCAGGGCAGGTAAGTTCGGTTGCTTCCTGGTACCCGACAGGCATACGCAGCGTGTGGCACGTCGAAGAAAACCTCTCCCATTGTACCATTACTTGCGCCGAAGGTTTGCCTGTGCCGGAGGTGGGGATGAGTCATGGATAGCTGCTCGAGGGCCTGAACCTGTCGGCGGCCCGCGAGCCGAGCCGGTTCCCGACCTGCTCGCAGCGCTGACGCGGGTGACGCCGGGGCCGTTGGGTCTCGCCGAAGCCGAGGGGATGCGGCGCATACACCGGCTGCGCGGGCGCATCGCCCGCGGCAAGCAGGTAGTGGTGGCCGCCGAGACGATTGACGCCTACCGAATACGCTACGCGGCGCTCTAGCACGGCGCCGGTTCACCCTGACTGACCACTCCATAGGGCAGACATACTGGCGCCCCGGTAATAGGGTCAATCAGAACCGTGGCTCGAACTCCGAACACACGTTCTACGAGTGTCGGCGTCAATACCGCAACCGGCGGCCCGTCGGCGATAATCTGCCCTGTCCGCAGCGCGATCATCCGATCCGCGTAGCGCGCGGCATGGTTGAGATCATGCAACACCATAATGATTGTCTTGCCATGGTTGCGATTCAAGCTGCGCACCAGGTCGAGCACCTCGATCTGATGCCCAATATCGAGAAAGGTCGTTGGCTCATCGAGCAGCAAGATCGGCGTCGCCTGCGCTAATGCCAGCGCGAGCCATACCCGCTGGCGCTCGCCGCCGGACAGGCTGTCAACCGGGCGGTCGGCAAACTGAGCGGTATTGGTCAGCGCTAGCGCCTCGCTGATCGCGATGTGATCCTGCCGCCGGAGCATGCGCAGCGGCCCTGCGTGCGGGTAACGCCCCTGCTCGACAAGTTCGGCCACCGTAAGACCGGCTGGAGCGGTCGGTCCCTGGGGGAGCACGGCTAGCATACGGGCGACCGTAGCCGTGGGCATGCGGGCAATCGCTCTGCCATCGAGATAGACCGTACCGGTATGCGGTTGCAACAGACGGGCAAGCGTTTTTAATAAGGTCGATTTCCCTGATCCATTTGGCCCGACAAGCGCAGTAACCGTGCCGCGGGTAATGCCTACCGAAAGGTCATCAAGCACGGTGCGGCGATGATACCCGGCGCTGATCCGTTCGGCGGCAAGCGCCGCGGCTAGTGTCGCATCGCTCATGAACCGCTCCGTCGCAGAAGATACAGAAAAAACGGCGCACCGAGCAGTGCCGTTACCGCGCCGACTGGCAACCCGGCGCGGTACGGCGTCGTGGCGAATGGTGGGTTGAGCGTAATGATCTGTGCTGCTACATCCGCCCCGACGAGCAGCACCGCGGTGAGAACGGCGCTGCCGGGAAAGACGCAGCGCGCGTCATCGCCGACGAGTCGGCGGGTAAGGTGAGGGCCGATCAGCCCAACAAATCCCACCGCCCCAACCGCCGCGACCGCGCTTGCCGCCAGGAGCGCCGCGATGGCGAGCAGCGCCAGACGCGCGCGCTCAACCGGCACGCCGATGCCGGCAGCAATGGGATCACCGAGTTGGAGTGCATTCGCCACACCTGCGCACAGCAACCCCACCGGCAAGGCGAAGGCAGCCCACGGCCACAGTGCTTCCCAATGGACCCATACCCGTCCGTTGAGCGAACCGATCATCCAGGTGAGGATGCTGCCAAGCGCCTGATTGTTGCGCAGCAGCACCAACGCCGTAGCCGAACTGAGGATGGAGCTTACCAGAACCCCGGCCAGGACGAGTCGAACCGGGTCGGTGTTCCCGGAAGGGCCGCGGGCCATGAGCACTACCAGGCCGCTTGCGGCCAGGCCGCCCGCCAACGCCACCAGGGCGAGCGTGCGGCCCGGTTCGGCCATCGTGCCGCCGCGCGTCAGCCAGAGCACGGCGAAGAACACGCCGCCAGCGCTCACGCCGGTCAGTCCCGGCTCGGCCAGCGGGTTGCGCATGATCGCCTGGAGGAGCGCGCCGGCCAGACCGAGGAGCGCGCCGGCAACGATGGCGATCATGGCGCGGGGCAAGCGCAGGTCCCACACAATCTGGCGATGGAGCGGTTGATCGGCCTGATCCAGCACAGCGCGCAGCACTTCCCCTGGTGTCAGGCTCACCGAGCCGACGCCAAGATGCAGCACGACGAGAACCATGAGCAGTAAGCTGCCGCTCGCAAGGACGACGCGCGCGCGTCTATTCATGGCGGACTCCGACGTGCGAACGCAGCAGGATGAGCAACAATGGTCCACCCAGCAACGTCGTCCAGATACCAACCGGCAATTCAGTAGGCGCAAGGACGAGGCGCGCCAGAAGATCGGCGCTTGTCAACAGCGCTGCGCCGATCAAGGCGGCGATCGGCAGGACGTACGCCGCATTCGGCGTCGCCAGGAGTCTGCGCGCCAGGTGGGGCGCAAGCAGCGCCACCCAGCCAATCGGCCCGCACACAGCGACGACGGCGGCAACCAGCGCCGCGCCAATGACAAGCAGCAGCAGTCGCACGGGCGCCACGGCCAGCCCTAACCCCGCCGCCAGATCGTCGCCCAATTGGAGGACATTGAGCAGTCGAGCGCAGAGCAGCGCCGCCGGCACACCGAGCAGCGCCCATGGCAGAACGATGGCTAGATGCGCCCAGGTGCGATTCGCCAGGCTGCCGACCAGGAACAGAAACAACAGATTGACATCGTTCTGGGTCGCCAGGCTGATCATGCCAATCAGCAGCGCATTCAGGAACGCCGTGACTGAAGCGCCAACGAGGATGAGCCGCAGCGTACTGCGCATTGATTGCGCTGCAAGCAATACAACCAGCCCGCCCGCAAGTCCGCCTGCCAATGTGAACCAGGGAACCAGCGCGGCAGGCGCCGGCAGCCGAAAGATCGTGATCGCCCCAACGATCACCGCTGCGCCCCCGGTAATCCCCAACAGCTCCGGGCCGGCCAGCGGGTTACGCAGTGTATCTTGCAGTATGACGCCGGATAGCGCCAGCAGCGCGCCCGAGGCGATGCCCAGCGCCAGGCGCGGCAGCCGAAGCTCCAGAACGACAATTCGCGTCAGCCGCTCGCCCTCGCCCGCAAAGAGGATCGCGCCCAGTTGGCCAGGGGTGAGTGTGGGGGTGCCCTGCTGCAACGCCAGCATGCCGATCACCAGCAGGCCCAGCAGCAGGGTGACAGTCAGGGCAAGCGCTCGCAGCGCGTGGCGTGGCTGCGCGATCATGGGAGCGGCTGCGGAAACACGTCTGGGTAGATCAGCGGCATTGCCTCATCCAACACCAGCGTGAGCGAGCGCAGACCGCGTCCGGTGCTCCATACGGCGAAACTCACCTCGTGGACCTCATTGTTCTTGACCGCGGTGATTTCGCTCCACAGCGGGTTGGCCGCTAATTGCACAGACAGCGGTTCGGGTGGCACGGGGCCAAAGCCGTAGGTTTGCACAAAAAGGACGTCGGGGTTTTCAGCCAGCACCTGCTCTAAGGAGAACTGAATACCGCCGCTCGCGTGCCCTTCGCTACCGGGCGCTGGCGCGGGCCAGGGATAGTTAGTCAGCTCGCTCAGCATGGAACCCACGAGCGATCCGGCGGTATCAATGCCAAAATTGACATCCATGCCCCACATGACCAGGACGGTGCGATTCTTTGGCGACTTCTCGCGATACGCAGCCAGCTTCGCCTCGAACGCCTGCGCGCGCGCGGCAGCTTCGGCCTCACGCCCGGTAAGCCGACCAATGTCTTTCAGATAGGCAATCGAGTCCTGATAGGTTCGCGGCCCCATAATATAGAGCGGCGCAATTGCTGCCAGGCCGTCACGGAGGCCTTCGTGCACGCCCGCAAGCCCAATCACCAGATCCGGTTTGGCTGCGGCGATATCCTCCAGGCTTGGCTCGAAGAATGAGCCGCCAATCAGCGCAAATGACTGCGCGCGCTCGCCAAAGAACGCAGGCAGCGGCGCAACCCCGCCCGGGGCGACGGCGACCGGTTCCAGGCCCAGATCAGCCAGAATATCAACACAAATCTCAGTCACGCAGACGATCCGCTCGGGCGCGCGCTCCAGCGTCACCGACGCGCCGGTTGCGTCGGTGAAGGCGAGCGTGTCACGCGCCGGCGCAGCGGCGGTCGGCGCGGGGGCGCTCGTCGGCGCAGGGGCGCTGGTCGAGGCGGGCGCGGTAGGTGGGGCATCTGTCGGCGCCGGCGTGGCCGTGGGAGGATTCGTGGCTGCAGGCGCGCCGCAGGCAACCAGGAACACGACGAGAAAGAGCAGCGCGCTGCGATACCTAACCTGTAGCATAGAGACCCCCTTCATCAAACACCTAGAAGCTATCGGGTAACACGCCATTCCGTTGTGCGGCGATCAGGCGGGCATACACCCCCTTGCGTTGCAACAATTCGGCATGCGTGCCAATCTCAGCCACCCTGCCCTGCTCAAGCACAATAATCCGGTCGGCGCTACGAATTGTCGAAAGCCGGTGAGCGATGATCAAGGTCGTGCGTCCGGCGCGCAACTGCGCCATTGCCGTTTGGAGCGCGCGCTCGTTTTCGGTATCCAGATTCGACACGGCCTCGTCCATCACAAGAATGGGCGCGTTCTTCAAGAATGCGCGGGCAATTGCGATCCGCTGGCGCTGCCCACCAGAAAGCTGCGCCCCACGCTCGCCGGCGTTGGTGGCGTAGCCTTGCGGCAACGCAACAAGAAACTCGTGGGCCAGCGCCATCCGCGCCGCCGCCTCAACCTCCGCGTCCGTAGCATGTTCGTTGCCCAGGCGGATGTTGTCGCGGATGCTTGTGTTAAACAGGTAGATATCCTGCGGCACCAGCGCGATCATGGCCCGCAGCGTCGCCAGGGGAAGGGTGCGAATATCGTGGCCGCCAATAGTGATTGCGCCACCTGACACATCCCAAAAACGCAACAACAGGTGGGTACAGGTTGATTTGCCCGCGCCGGAATGCCCGACCAGAGCGACCATTTCACCTGGCGCAATGTCGAACGTCACGCCCTGCAAGACATCGGGCAGCTCAGGTCGATAGCGAAACGAGACGTTTTCAAAGCGCACATGGGGCACGATTGGCTCATCGGGTGCATGGATCGCCTGATCCTTCACCGGCGCGGGGGCTTCGAGCAGGGCAAAGACGCGATCCGCAGAGGCGAAGGTGACATTGAGGTGTCGCGCCACATTCGTCACCTCAGTGATCGGGCCGAACACGCTGGCAGCCAGCACGACACTGACCGGAAAAAGCACGGCTGGAAGGATGCCCTGCGATACCTGCCAGGCGGCAAGCGTCAGGACTGCCAGCGTCCCCAACGAAACAAGCGATGTGATGGTCGCGCCCTCTAGCCCGGCACGGGCGCCATGGGCAAGCTGGGTGCGAACCAGCGCCCGGCTCTGCTCATCGAGGCGGGCCAGCCAGGTTCGTCCCTGGCCGAAGGCCACAATTTCGCGCAACCCCTGCACACTATCTACAACATCGGCATTGACTGCGCCAAGCTGCGCCCGCAATGCCCGCCCGTGGCGAGCGGCACGACGGCTCAGCCACAGCGGCGCTGTGCTGACCAACACCACCGCCGGCAGGAGCGCCAGCGGCAACAACCAGTGCAGGGTGCCGAGGGCGATGAGCGTTCCCACCACCACAAGCGCGGCAACGATCATCGTGCCGGCGGTGTGCGCGTAAAACCACTCAATCGTCTCGATATCGGTCATCGCCGCTGAGGCCACATCGCCCGAACGGCGTTCCAGGAGATAGCCCGGAGCCAATCGCTCCAGCGCCCAGTACATCCAGACCCGCAATTCGGCCAGGACCCGATAGGCCAGATCGTGAGCAAGCCACATCTCGGCCCAGGTCATGAGTGCGCGCAAGAGCACCAATCCACCCAGGCCGGCGACCAGTGGCCAGAGATCGGCGGCGCTGCTGCCGGTTATTGCCAGCGCAACGATGTACGCGCCTAGCGCCGCACCGCCAATGGTTGCGCCATGCTTCAGCACACCTGAAGCAATGGTGATTGCCATGAGCCAGTAGTGTGGGCGGAGGATTACTAGCAGTTGCCAGATCCCATTCCCGTGCCGGGCGCGGCGAGCCGGGTACGGACGGGCCGCCAGGTTCCAACGCATGATCTGCATGTCTCTACCTACTGTGCAGCAACTAGCCGCGCATACGCCCCTGCGCTATCGAGCAACTCCGTGTGCCTGCCACGTTCGACGACCCGTCCCTGATCGAGCACAATAATCTGATCAGCGTTGATCACGGTGGACAAGCGATGCGCAATGACCAGCGTGGTGCGTCTGGCGGTCAATCGTTGCAGTGCGTCCTGGATGAGCGCTTCGTTCGCTGCGTCTACACTGGCAGTCGCTTCATCGAGAATAAGCATGGGTGCATCTTTTAGCAGCGCCCGTGCAATCGCGATGCGCTGCCGCTCGCCGCCAGAGAGCTTCAGGCCGCGTTCGCCGATCATCGTGTCATAACCCTGCGGCAGCGCCGCAATAAAGTCATGGGCGTTGGCGGCGCGCGCAGCCGCTTCAAGCTCAGCCGGAGTTGCGTCTGGTTTACCGAGGCGCAGATTTTCGGCGACGCTGCCATGAAATAGATAGGTATCCTGACTGACGACCGCGATCATGCCGCGCAGCGTATGCAGGTCATAATCAGGCAGCGGGCGCCCATCAAGCAGAATACGGCCCTGTTGCGGATCGAAAAAGCGCAGGAGCAATGAGACCACGGTTGATTTACCTGCGCCGCTCCGCCCCACCAGAGCAACGGTCGCGCCAGGAGCCACCGTGAATGACACGTCGTCGAGGGCGGGGCGCTCACCATCGAGGTAGGCAAATGACACATGCTCAAAGCTGATCGCCGTGCTCCTGGGCGCAGGCGCAGGGCGCTGAGGCTCGCGCACTTCTGGCGACGTATCGAGCAACCGAAAGATGTGAGTTGAAGCCGAAAGGCCCATATAGCCCTGGTGCCAATAGGCGTCGAGATCAACCAGCGGGCGGAAGCACTCGTTCACCAGAAACAGGATCATCAACAGCCCCGCGGCATCGAGATCGCCGTTTGCCAGGCGCAGGGCGCCCACTCCTACCGCTACGGCGGTGCCTACGCCCATCGCCAGACCCACGAGGCCTGAACGGATCATCGAGATTGCAAGCTGCGCCATCGTCGCCCGGTAGAGCTTGAGGGCCGCCTGACGCAATGCTTCCCCGCGCCCGGCGCTGGCATTGAAGGCCTTCAGCGTGGTCATGCCCTGCATGCTGTCGAGGAATTGCGCGCCGAGTTCGGAGTAGGCCTGCCAATGGCTCGATCCATAACTGCCCAGCAAGCGGTCCCAGATGCGCGGGATAACCGGCACAAGCAAGGCGCACACTAGCGTCAACAGACCGATCAACGGATCGATCACGACTAACACTGCGAGGATAAGCACCGGCGTCGCCAGTGCGACAAACGCTTGTGGAATGTAATACCCGAGATAGCCTTCCAACGCCTCGACGCCATCCACGAGCGTTGATCGCACCGTTCCCGTATCCGTGCGCTCCAGGTATCCCGGACCAAGCGCCAGGAGATGGGTATACAGGCGGTGGCGCAGGCGCTGCTTCACGGCGGCGGACGTCGCCATCGCACCGATCTCGCGCAACCACAACAGCACAGCGCGAACAACCACGAGTGCCAGCGCCCAGCCGATCAGCGGCAGCACATCGGCCCAGTCGGCGCGCTCAAATATGCGAATCACAACCTGCGCCGTGAGCAGGCCTTGCCCGATATACGTGCCGGTAATCAACAATCCGATCAGCACCATCAGCGCCACGTGGCTGCGCACCTCCGCAATGAGCGCGAACAAGCGGCGATGCAGCATCATGGCGTATGCCTCCCTCAAGTTTTTGCACCACGTATGAGGCGCATGATAGCGAGGCGCAGGCAGAGGCGTTGTCTGAAATCAAACCAGATGCGCGGTGCAACGTTGCACCGACCGGGAGGTGTGAAATCGAACAACCGAACTTTACATGGTCTTTGCATACATACTCCGCTCTCGCCCGCGCAGGCGGGCTTCGCCTCGCATAGCCGAGGGCTTCAGCCCCACGGCTAGCCCGGTATACCGGATGAATTTCTTAAAGACCATTAGCCCGACGGCTAGCGCGGGACAGCGGATTACATTCTCAATCTCCATGACGCCCACGGCGCGGACGGTCCACCGGACGTTGACGTGGCCCTAGATGCGAGGCATCGTGTTTGACAACCGCATCCAAAACATGGTAATATGCACTCTATAAATGATAAATCGTATCAAAAGGGTGGGGGATAGGCTGACACCTCGGTAGCATCTGTGCTTTCTTGAACCCATAAGGTTTCTTATGATGGATCTCGTCTTTCTCGGTAGAACGCCCCCGGATGCGTTGCTCCTGACAGATCTGATCCAGGCAGGATATTCCCTCACCCTCGCCCAGCAACTTGAACCGAAACGCAACATTGGACACCACCGCGAGCCGCTCATTATCGTAAGCCTCGAATCCGATGAAAGGCGCTTCGCCAGCCTTCAACAGCAGCATCGTTCACAGCAACCCTGGATTGCCTGGAATCGTACCGACGATGCGCGATTAGCCCTACAAGCCTATACCGATGGCGCATTGGCGGTCCTGCCCCGTCAGTTGACAGCCGGCGCACTTGTGCAGGCCATTCAAACGCTTTTTGGACCCCGGCACAGCGCGCCCGAGCAGCCCATCCTCTTTCGACCTGTCCAGCAGCGCTATCAACAGGGAGCGCTGATCCCGTTGGAGCCGGACGGCGTCCTCGATATTGTGCGTGGCGTGGTGGCGCAGATCATGCTGCGTCCCGATGGCAGTGAGGCGCTGATTGGCCTGCACGGGCCATGTCAACTGCTTCTAGCGCATCCCAATGATGACTGTGCCATTCAGTTGCTGGCTCACACAGAGGTTATTGCAACAACACATACCTGGCATGATGTTGTCGCTACCCCGCGGTTTGTCGAACGGTTGCGCGTGCGCCTGCATTTGATGGAGGCATGGTCAGCGGTGCAAGCGCGCCAGCACGCTGACCAGCGCATCCTGGGCTTGCTGAGCCTGCTTGCCGAGCAATTTGGCGTACCCCACGGCAGCGGCGTCCTGATTGACGTGCGGCTCACGCATGCACAGCTTGCAACGGCGATTGGCGTGACACGCTCAACGGTGACCCGGTTGCTCGGGGATCTCCGGCTCCGCGGCGATCTGAAGACGATTGGCAAAGGCGATCATGAGCGATTCTGGTTGCCTGAATGGGGTAATGGGCAGCATATGCACGACCAGCGTACCCTTGCGATCAGGCGAGTGCGGCGAGCGTAAGTACCCGTGCTAGCGCGATGCAGGCGGCAAGGTTCTACACCTTTCTGAGGGAGGCGTTCGCTTGCGCCCAGGAGGTTGCTCAGCTCGCTGCGCGTGTGGCGCGATGCCCTGGTGAGCTTGTCTCGCCGGGGCTGTTTGTTTCCACCTTCTCCGTGGCGTCGCAACCCGCGACGCCTATGCGCTGGTGAGCTTGTCTCGCCGGGGCTGTTTGTTTCCAGTGTAGACCCGACACGGGGATCGTCCTGATCAGCAGGACCTCGCTCTTCGGCACTACGCCGCTGCCTCTCACGCGGTTCACGACATGGTCTGGATCACGCAGGTAGGGCGGCAGATTAGCCGCGAGGAGCGCTATGGGATTCTCCATCCTTCCCTCAAACCTCATCGTCCGGCAGGCGCATGCGGCGAACCCGGGGCTGAAGAAATGGTATATACTTCCAGTTGGCCTGCTGGTTATGGTCTTTGAGCAATTCATCCGGTATACCGGGCTGGCCGTGGGGCTGATGGTCTTTGAGAAATTCATCCGCTATGCCAGTCTAGCCGTCGGGCTAAAGCCCTCGGCTACGGGATGCGAAGCCCGCCTGCGCGGGCTAGAGCGGATGATGTATTCAAAGACCATAAGCCCTCGGCTACGGAATGCGAAGCCCGCCTGCGCGGGCTATGCCGGATGATGTATTCAAAGACCATCACCACCCTGATGGGGGTGGGCGGTTGTCGTTCGCGAGGGCCCGGCCCTTCCGAACCCCGCCGGCGCCCCGCGAGACCACCGGGGCGAGCCACTCGGCCCGCAACGAGCAGCGGAGACATCCCGCGCACGAACGTGCCGGACGAGCCATTCAGGCAATGGACACGGGATGACCGATTACGACGATCTGCTGGTGCTGGTGCAGCGCGTGGGGAGCGCCGGTCTCTACAGCGTGGAACTGGAACTCCAGGGGGGGCGCCGGGTCGGCGCCGACGAACCGGTGGCCTTCCCCGCTACGCTGCAACCCGCCGACAATTCGCCGCAGGGGCTGGCCGCCTTCGGTCTCGACCTCTTCAACCGGCTCTTCGCGGGCCGGCTGGCCCTGGAGTTTCAGAAAGCCTGGTCGGCCGTCATAGCCCGCGGCCGCTCGCTGCGCCTGCGCCTGGCGCTCGACCCCGCCGCGCCCGAGGTGCATGCCATTCCCTGGGAGTTGTTGTACTTCGATGATAGCGGCGGCACGCTCGCCCCCCGTCCCATTGCCGTCGATCCCCGTATCGCCTTTTCGCGCTACATCAAAAGCCCGGCCTTCGACGAGGGGCGCCCGATCGCCGAGCGCCCCATCCGCATGCTGATGCTCATCTCCGCCCCGGTGGACCTGGAGCGCTGGAACCTGGCGCCGATTGATCGGGAGGCTGAGGAGCGCGATTTTAACACCCGCTTCAGCGCCGCGACGGCCAGCGGCCAGTTTCGCTGCGATGCGCTGCCGCGGGCCACCGAGGAGGATCTCCGCGACGCCCTCGTGCGGGGCGCGCTGCCGCCCACGCTGCGCAGCGGCGGCGAGCCCAGCGGCCTGGAGTCGCCGCCGGCCCGTGGCTACGATGTGCTGCTCTATTACGGCCACGCCCTGCATCACCCTCAGGAGGGCACGCGCCTGGCGCTCGAGCGCCCTGGCGATCGCCGCGTCCAGTTGCTTCCCGACGAGGCCTTCATCGCCCTTCTGCGACAACTCCCTCCTTCCCGCCGGCCTGCGATGGTCGTGCTGGTGGCCTGCAACAGCGCGACCGGCGGGCAGCTCAACAGCCTGGCCGCGCGGCTGATTATCGAGAGCGGCATCCCCGCCGTGCTGGCGATGCAACGCCTGGTTGAGATCGCCCTGGCGCGCAGTTTTACCTTTCATCTCAGCGAGCACCTCTTGCGGAACGGTGTGATTGACGAGGCAGTCAACGCGGCCCGCCAGCGCGTCTTTCGGCCCGACCAGGTGGGCTGGACCACCCCGGTCCTCTACATGCGCAACCCCGAGGGGCGTCTGTTCAGCCCCAACGCGCAACTCGAGTACGCCGCGCAGGTGCTGCGCGATGAGACCTTTACCCGCTGGAGCGGGGCCGAGTTCATTGAAAGCGGCGTGGTCAGCTTCGCCCCCGGCCAGGACTGGACCATGGCGCGCCGGCGTCCCGAGGACGCGCCGACCGTCCTCGGCGCGCTCGACGCGCTCGACCAGAGCTTCGGGTTGGGCCTGCGCGGCCGGCGTCGCCAGCGCGCGGCGGAACAGGCTGAGACCAACCTCGTCGCGGTGATCGGGCCACCCTACTCCGGACAGACCACCCTGCTCCGCCGGCTCGCCGTTGAACTGGCCGAGGCGGTCATTGGCGACCCGACCCGGCCCCTGGGCATCTACATCACCCTGAACGGCTACGACCAGACCCGCGGCCTGGGGCGGCTCGAACGCTACATCATCGAGCAAGCCCGCAGCGTGACCCCCTATCTGGGCGACGCCCTGAGCGGCCTGCTCGGTCCGGCCCCGCTGTCGGCTCCGCAGGCGCGGTACATCTTCTTGCTCGACAATCTTGACGCGCTCTCTGATCGGGCCCGCGCCGATCTGGCCCGCGAACTGGCGGCGCTGGCGCGACGCCGCCCCGACCAGGGCTTCGTGCTGACCTCCAACATCGATCTGTACCCCGGTTCGTGGCTGCCCACGGCGCGGGTGCTGATCCTGCAACTGCTGACCGAGCGTCAGGCGCTGCGCTACTGTCGCCAACGCGACCAGAAGAGCGCCTCGCAGGTATTCCAGCGCATGCGCGACAATCGCCTGCTCGGGCTGGCAAGCGAGCCGAGCCTGCTGGCGCTGATCTACGAGCGGCTGACCGCCCATGCAGCCGTTCGCGTGACCCGCAACCAGATCGTGCAGGAGTACCTGGATCAGGCCCTGGCCAGCCTGGCCCTGACCTTTCGCATCGGTGACGCCGCGCGCGAGAGCCTGGCCGAACTGGCGTGGCACGCGCGGTGGAACCATCGCGAGCACCTTCCGTTGTCGGAGGTGTTCCGCATCTTTCAGCGCGTGCGGCGCGAGCGCGACTACAATCTGGAGGAGTTGTACGCCCTGCTGCGCGAGGCCCGTTTGCTCAGCAGCGTCGGACAGCACCACGCGCGTTTCGCTAATCCCGCGCTGGAAGCGTACCTGGCGGCGCTGGCCCTGAACACTCACGTTGACCTGCTCGAGCGCATCGCCGACATCGTCACGCTCTGCGCCAGTCCTGAACGATTAGCCTGGTGGGAGGATGTCCTCTACGCGCTGGCGGGCTTGCTCGCCGATCCGGCGCAACTCTTCGAGCCGCTCGCCAGGGCCATTCGCGCCGGGAGCGGCACTCACGCGCTGCTCGCGGCGCGCTGCCTTGAGGCGATCACCCGCGAGCAGGAGGCGCGTCTGGCGCCCGCGCTGCGCGCCGAGGTGCTCGATGCCTGCATCATCCGCCTGCGCAACGAGCGCGAGCCCGCCGTGGAACGGCGCGAGCAACTGGTCGCCGCCCTCGGGCGGCTGAGCGATCCGCGCTTGATCCCCGAAATGCGCCGCGTGCTTACCGAGAAGGTGCGCCAGACTGCCGGCGGCCCGCGCTACGAGTACACCAATGTGCGCATCGCGGCCGCGCGCTCCCTGCGCAACCTCGCGCCCGTCTGGCTGGCTCAGGAGCGGGCGCCGGCCACGTCGCAACGAGGCCCCTGCGTCGTCACGCCCTACCGCGACGAGGCCTCCCTGACCCTGCCGGCAGGCCCCCAGGCGCCGCCAAAATCGCTCCAGGAGCAGCGTGATGAGGCCATGCTGCGCCACGTGCTCGACCTCTGGCGCCAGGGGGCGCAGGGGCGCGACGAACTGCGGGCGATCATCCAGGAGTCGCCCTCGCCGCCCGAACGGGCGCTGGCGATCTTCGCACTGGCCGATCTCGGCGATGATGACGAGATGAAGATCCTCGATGCGCGCTTTCTGTTGCGGGTGATCCTCGGCCCGGCCGATGATGCGCACACCCGGATCAGCGACGACTGGGCCGATACCATGTGGGCCGCCGCCGATGCGCTGACCCTCTTCGAGCCGGACCAGGTGGCGCCCCTGCTGGCGGTGCTGGTGCGGGGCAATGCCAGCCTCCCCGACCGGGCCGCCCAGCAACTGGCGTACCTGGCGGGCCGCGTGCGCGCCGCCGATCCCGACGTGATTGACTGGCTCCTGAAGGTGCTGATCACCAGCGCGAACCAGTCGGTCAAGGCCAGGGCCATGCAGTCGCTGGCCTGGCTTGGCATGGGCGTGCCGGACCGGGTGCTGGAACTGCCCGATGGCCGCGACGGGCCCACCGTCAGACAGATCATCCAGGACATCGCGGCATGGCGCCCGCTGCGGGAGTTGCGTATCGGCGCATTCGCCGTGGACCTGCGGCCTGATGATGGGCCCGCCGGCCCGATCTATCTGCGCCGCAAGGCGGTGGAGGCGCTGGCCTGGATCGGCGATACGACGACCCTTGCCGACCTGGGGACGCTCGCCCCCGCCTGGCCGCTGGAACTGCGCGAGCAGTGGTACCTGACCGCGGCGACGATCGCCGGGCGCTTGAAAGGCGCGCGTGAGCCGCGCCTGAGGTAACCATTGTCTCCTGGAGCAGGGGGCCCGGGGAACCCGGGTTTCCCCAGACGCTCACTCAGCCGTCTATTCCCCTGCGGGGCGGAGGTATGGGGAAACCCGGTTTCCCCATACCCCTGCGTGAGGGCCAGGCCCTCTCGCGGGCAGGGGCGTGGGGAAAACCGGTTTCCCCACACCCCTGCTCCAGCAGCCTATGTTCACGTTAGTGGGAGGGTTTGGGAGGGCGTAGCCCTCCCAGGAAAAACATACGATGGCTCAATTCCGCAAGCAACTCGATGAGCTGAGCGCCGTGCTGCATGCCTTCGCGCCCCAGGCCGCCAGGGTGGACGCGGTGGTCGAACTGGTGGCCGGAGCGCTGCTGGCCGGGCGCACCCTGTTCACCTGTGGCAACGGCGGGAGCGCCGCCGATGCCCTGCACCTGGCCGAGGAACTGGTGGGCCGCTACCGCGCCAATCGGCGTCCGCTGCCCGCGGTGTGCCTCAACGCCGATGTCGGCGCGCTGACCTGTATCGCCAACGATTTTGGCTACGACGCCGTGTTCGCCCGCCAGCTCACCGCCCTGGCCCGCCCCGGCGACACCCTGGTGGCCTTCAGCACCTCGGGGAACTCGCCCAACGTTCTCAATGCCCTCCGCGCCGCGCGGGAAAGAGGCGTCATCAGCGTGGCCCTCCTCGGCAAGGACGGCGGCGCCGCCGCCCCGCTGGCCGACCACACCATCATCGTGCCCTCCACCAACAACGCCCGCATCCAGGAAGTCCACGGCCTGCTCCTCCACGCCATCTGCGAGGCGGTCGAGGCGCGGCTCGTGGCCGCCCCTTGAGTGTATCGCCCCGGCGTAGAATAGGATGCGCGCGCTGTGTCGCGCATCCTTTCCGGGTTGCGCTGCCGGTTCTTCCTGCCACCCGGGGCGCCGAGAAACCCGGTTTCCGGTGAGCGCCGCGACGGCAGGGGCGTGGGGGCAACCCGGTTGCTCCATCTTCCACCACAGATGCAAGGAGAGATCATGGATCGCATTCTTGTCACGGAAAAAATCGCCGCCGAAGGTCTGGATGTGCTGCGGCAGGCCGCCGAGGTGGACGTGCGCCTGGATCTCGATAAGGCCGCGCTCCTGGAGATTGTCGGCGGCTATGACGCGCTGGTGGTGCGCTCGGCGACGAAAGTGACCGCCGAGGTGATCGAGGCCGGCGCGCGCCTGCGCGTCATCGGCCGCGCCGGCACCGGCGTGGATAACATTGATGTCAACGCCGCCACGCGCCGGGGCATCGTCGTGGTCAACGCGCCGGCCTCCAACAATGTGGCCGTGGCCGAGTTGACGATCGGCTTGCTGATCGGCCTGGCCCGCTCTATCCCCCAGGCGCACCTGTCACTGCAGAGCGGCAAGTGGGAGCGCAACAAGTTCGTGGGCTGGGAAGTGCGCGGCAAGACCCTGGGCCTGGTGGGCCTGGGGCGCATCGGCTCGGAGGTGGCAGTGCGCGCCCGGGCCATGGCTATGCACGTGCTGGCTTACGACCCGGTGGTGTCGTTCGACCGCGCCGCGCAACTCGGCGTCGAACTGGTGACCATGGAAGAACTGCTCCAGCGCAGCGACGTGGTCTCGCTGCATGTGCCCCTGATCGAGAGCACCCGGCAACTCTTCGACACCACCCGCATCGCTCAGATGAAGCGCGGCGCCTATCTGATCAACGCCAGCCGCGGCGGGGTGGTGGATGAGCAGGCCCTCCTCGCCGCGATTGATGCCGGGCATCTGGCCGGCGCGGCCCTCGATGTCTTCAGCCAGGAACCGCCCCCCGCCGACGCGCCGATCATCCACCATCCAAAAATTATCACCGTGCCCCACATCGGCGCCAGCACCGCCGAGGCGCAGACCTCCGCCGGCACCGAGATGGCCGAGGGGGTGGTGACGGCGCTTAGTGGCGCCACGCCCCGCTACGCCGTCAACGCCCCCTTCGTCGCCCCCGAGGCCTGGAGCGTGCTGCAACCCTATCTGTCCCTTGGCCGCCAGATGGGCCGGCTGATCAACCAGTTGATCCACAGCCCGGTGCGCAGCTACGATCTCGAGTTCCGTGGCGAACTGGCCGAGGTGGACACCCAGCCCGTCCGTCTGGCCGTGCTCCAGGGATTGCTGGAAGCGGTCAGCATCGAACGGGTGACCCCCGTCAACGCGCCGCTGATCGCCCGCGAACGGGGGATGCGCGTCACCGAGCGCACCGACCCCGATGCCGAGAGCTACACCGGGTTGCTGGTGGCGCGGGTCGAGGCCACCGATGGCGAGCATGTCTTCTGGGGCACGGTGCTGCGCGGCGAACCCCACATCGTCCGTGCCGACGGCTACTTCGTGGACTTCATTCCCCAGGGGGCGCTGCTCTTCACCTACCATCGCGACCGCCCGGGCATGATCGGGCGCGTCGGCACCATCCTCGGCGGCGCCGATGTCAACATCTCGGGGATGTACGTCGGACGCCTGGCCCCTCGCGAGCACGCCATGATGGTGCTGACCCTCGACGAGCCGGCTTCCGAAGAGGTCCTGGCCCAGATTCGCGCCCTGGAGGGCATCGAACAGGCGTATAGCGTGAAGCTCTAGGTCCTTTCACCTCAGCCGTCCATGCGGCTGCGCCGCACACCGCCGGGATGAACATCCTTCCTGGGAGGGCGCAGCCCTCCCAGACCCTCCCGCGGGTGGGGGGATGGGGAAACCCGGTTTCCCCATCCCCCTGCGTGAGGGCTGCGCCCTCCCAGACCCTCCCGTGGGCGGGGGCGTGGGGAAACCCGGTTTCCCCACGCCCCCTGCGCAAGGGCTGCGCCCTCACCTTCCCGCAGGCGGGGGTAGGGAGGAACCTGGTTCCCCCATCCTCCTGCGGGAGGGTTGCGCCCTCCCGTGGGTGGGGGCGTGGGAGAACCCGGTTTTCCCACACTCCTCGCCAGGGGCTTATGTTCACGTGAGACGGTCATGCGCCTGGCGCACCACGCCGCGATGACCATGACCTGGGAGCGCGGGCGTCCCGCCCGCGCCACGGCGCCGCGGGCACGGCGCCGGCCCCCGCCCTGACCCTCCCCCACCGGGGGCGGGCACCCGGCGCCTCCCCCCAGCGGGGGGAGGCTGGGAGGGGGGCAGCACGCGGCGCACGATGGTCACCGCAGCCGTCCATGCGGCTCCGCCGCACCACGCCGCAATGAACATACGGGTGTTCCTGGGAGGGCGAAGCCCTCCCAAACCCTCCCGCGGGTGGGGGAATGGGGAAACCCGGTTTCCCCATTCCCCTCTTCGAGAGCCTATTTTCACGTTAGGAAATCGCGCAGCGTCTGGTGATACAGGTCGGGCGCCTCGATCATCGGCAAATGGCCGCAGTCCTCGAGCACGACGAGTCGGCTGCCGGCAACCAGGCGCTGGCATTGCTCGACCTCGGATGGGGGGGCGAGGCGGTCGCTGGCGCCGGCCACGAGGAGCGTCGGCGCGCTGATGGCGCGCAGCGCGGCGTGCAACGGCGGAACCCCGGCGGCTGTGAGGGCCGTCAGGTAGGCGCGTCCATCGGTGGCAGCGTGGTCGGCCAGGTATTCGCGCCACAGCTCCTGATCGGCGGGCGGGCGCTGCAGGGTCTGGGCGCCGAGGAAGGCGGCCAGGGGCGGCAACTGGAACAGGTAGCGGTTCCAGGGCTGCCAGAAATCAAAGAACGGCCGGGCCAGACCGAGGGAGAGATCGAGCGGCGCGCGGGTCCATTCCAGGGCCACCAGTTCCGGCGCGAAGAGGCGAGCGCCCAGGTTGCTGAACGCCACGCGCCCCACCCGGTCGGGGCGCCGCGCGGCCACCAGCGCGGCCACCGCGGCCCCCAGGCCATGCCCGCACAGGTCGAAGCGCCCCAGACCCAGCCCGTCGGCAAAGGCGATCGTCGCATCGGCCAGGGTCCTGAGGGTCGGTGGGGCGGGCCACGGCGGCGTACCGCCCGACCCGGGCAGATCCAGGGCGTAAGAGGTGCGCGTGTCGGCCAGGGCCCCGGCGACGCCGCGCCAGATGCGCGAGGTGGCGCCAAAGTCGTGGATCAACAGCAGGGCCGGCCCCGCGCCGGCGCGGCGGTAGGCGACCTTGCCACTCGAGAGCCAGAGCGATTCGAGCAGGAACGAAACCGACGTCGCGGTCGCCGGGGCGGGAACGGATTGCGGGACCACCGGGGCTTCGCTCGCGAGCCGCAGGGTCTGTCCAGAGGCTGGCTCGGCGCTCGGCGCGGATGAAGAGGCTTCAGCAGTGGCGGTGGAAAGGCGCGTGTTCCGCTGGCGGGCGGGTGGTGGTTCGACTGTTGGGGGTGTGGGGGCTTCTTCCGCGTTGGTGGAAAGGCGCAGGCCGCGCCCGCGGGTAAGGGGTTGTTCGGTGGGTAGCGGGGGCGGGGAGGACGGCTCTTCGGCGGAACGCCTGGTGGAAAGGCGCAGGCCGCGCCCGCGGCGAATGGGGGCCGTATCTTCAGGCTCAGACGCCATAGCGGGACTCCAGTTCCGTCGCCAGGGCCTCGTAGGCCAGCGCCCCGGCGCTGCTCGGGGCGTAGACGCCGATGGGCTTGCCCACGGTCGGGGCCTCGGCGAGCTTGACATTCATCGGGATGACCGTCTCGAACACCAGGGCGCCGTATTGCTCGCGAACCTGCTGTTCGATGTGCAGGCTCAAGTTGGTGCGCCGGTCGGCCAGGGTGCAGATGATGCCGCCGATGGCCAGGTGGGGATGGATCTCGCGCACCAGTTCGATCGTCTGTTCAAGCTGGGGCATGGCCTTGAGGGCATAGGCATGGAGTTGGAGCGGCACGATCACCGCGTCGGCGGCGGCCATGGCGTTGAGCGAGAAGATGCCCAGGCTTGGAGGCGGGTCAATCAGCACGTAGTCGTACCGCTCACGGCTGGACCGCAAGGCCTTGCGCAGCAGCAACTCGCGCCCGACCTTGCCTGCCAGTTCCAGTTCGGCCCCGGCCAGTTCCAGGGCCGCCGGGATGAGATCCACCCCCGCGTCGGTGGTAATGGTCGCGAACCCGATGCCGCGCTCGGGGTTGAGGAGCACTTCGTAGACACTGTACTCCAGGGCGCCCGGATCGACCCCCAGGCCCTGGGTGAGATTGGCCTGCGGATCAATATCAATCAACAGCACGCGGCGTCCGCGTGCCGCCAGCATCGTACCCAGACTCAGGGTCGTCGTCGTTTTGCCGACGCCGCCCTTTTGCATCGCCAGGGCGAGAATATGGCCCATGCCCGCCTCCGCCGTAGACATGCCCTCCAGGACGATTGTACCAGAGATGGTAACAGCCGTTGACAGAACGTTCGCCCGTGGGCCGGCGCAGTCTCATCTCAAATGAAGGTGACTGCCCCCTCCCCGGCCCCTCCCCCCAGCGGGGGGAGGTTGGGAGGGGGGCTGCGGCGCCGTATGCGCTTATGTGACAGGACGTACGCGGGGGGGGGGGGGGGGGGGGCGCTGCCCCCCCCCCCCCCCCACCCCCTGTTCCCGCTCGCGGCGGCCAGGCGGCCTGGCGCACCACCCACGGCCCTCCCGCCGCGGGCAGGCAACAACCGGTTGGTGGGGGGCCGCAGGCCCTCCACCCCCCCGCGGGCGAGGGAATGGGGAAACCCGGTTTCCCCATCCCCCTGCTCCAGCAGCCTATGTTCACGTTAGGATATGGTACACTGATAAAGATACAGTCTGCATTCCGTGTCCCCCAGGCAAGGAGATCCCCGGTGACCGACGACCAGGCCAATGAGCGCGATGCGCGCGCAGGTGACGATACCTTCCCCGACCCCGACGACACTGATACATCCGTGAGGGCCGAGACCGGCGACGATGAACCGGAAGAGACCGGCTCCGACGGGCGCCCGCGCTGGCCGGTCATCATCGGCCTGGTGCTGATCCTGGCCGCGATTGGCGTCGGCCTCGGCCTGATCCTGCCCTCCGGCCCCCTGCGCGAAATCGACCAGATGCCCCCCGCCCTTGCCACGATGCAGTCGGGCGCGCCCACGGCCCTGCCGCTGCCCGTGGCGATTGAGGGGGATAGCGCCGAGGTGATCGCTACCGTTGGCGAGGCGGCGATCTACCGCGGTGACTTCGTGCGCTTCTATCAGCCGGGCAGCGATCCGCAGGAGACGCTCGACCAGTTGATCCAGATCGAGTTAATTATACAGGCGGCCGCCGAAGAGGGCGTAAGCGCCGATGAGGCCGTGGTGACCGAACAGATCGAGCGCATCAAGGCGGCCCAGGCCAATGGCGATGACGCGCAGTTCGAGGCGTTTCTCAAAGAACAGAACATCGGTGATGTCGCTGAACTTCGCCGCCTTCTGGAACGCAACCAGGTGATCGAGGCCATGATCCTCCGCCACACGCCCCTGGAGCAGGTGCGCGCCCGCCATATTCTTATCGCCACCGATGCGCTGACCGACACCGCCGCCATCGAGGCAGCGCGGGTGGAGGCCGAGGGCCTGATGGCCCGGCTCGACCAGGGCGCCGATTTTGCCGCCCTCGCCACCGAACATTCCGACGATGAGGGATCGCGCATCAACGGCGGCGATCTGGGCTGGGCGCCTCGCGGCCTGTTTGTTCAACCCTTTGATGAAGCGGTGTTCAGCATGGCCCGCGGCGAGCGGCGCCTGGTGCAGTCCCAGTTCGGCTGGCACATCATCGAGGTGGTTGATCCGCCTGAGGTGCGGCCCCTGGCCAGCAGTGACCTGCTCCAGACCCAGGCCGGGCAGCAGGCTTTTGTTGAGAAGTTTCTGCCCTTCGTCGATCAACTCCGGAAGCAGGCCGACGAGGCCCGGCAGATTAAGATCCTCGTGCCCGCGGCGAGTCTGGTCACCCAACCGGGGCCGTGACGCTCCACACCCCCGCCTGAGGAGAGGTATGGTCTCGCGGAGGCCCACGATGCGCGCCTGGACCGTTTTCTCCGCACTCATCCTGGTCATGGCGCTGGCATTGGTCGGTTGCGCGGGCCAACCTGCCGCTCAGCCCGCCACGCCCTTCGCCACGCCAGCATCCCCTCCGGCAACCGCCACCGGCGTCCCGACGCGCCCCCCGGCAACCGCCACCGGCGTCCCGACGCTCCCCCCGGCAACCGCCACCGGCGTCCCGACGCCGCCCGCGCCTACCGCTGCGCCGGCGGCGTCCCCTTTCGCCACCGCCCCGGTTGTTCCCACGACCATCCCCGAAGCTGGAGGGATCGGCGCGGAGATTCTCTTCCTGCGTAACGGCGCGCTGGTGGCCCTCGATAGCGCCCGTGGCCAGGAACGCACGCTCGCCGACGCGGTGCGCTCCTTCGCTGTCACTCCCGATGGCCGCCTGATCGCTGTCACGCGGGGAACGGGCGAGCGGGTCGAGATCTGGGTGCTGGAGCGTGATGCCCCGGCGCCGCGCCGGGTGACCGACAACGCCCTGGCCGAGAGCGGGCTGAGCTGGGCGCCCGATGGCGCTTCGCTGGTCTACGCGGCGGCGCCAGCGTTGCCGCCAGCGCTTCCTGAGTGGGAGACGTGGAGCGTCTGGTGCGCCACGGCCGAGGTGCGCCGGCTCGATCTGCCCGGAGGCCAGGAGCGGACCCTGGGGCGCGGATGCGAGCCGGTCTTCGCGCCCGATGGTCGCCGGATCGCCTTTGTCACCCCACCAACCGCGCCCGCGCCAGGGCTGGATGTTCCCGGCGCGGTCAACGGCATCCGGCTCGTCAACCGGCAAGGTGAGAATGGATGGGACGCGGCCCGCGCCGGTGGCACGGGAGCAACCGATGGGTTGGTGGTCCACGCTCCGAACTGGTCGCCCAATGGGGGACAGGTGGCCTATCAACGCTTCCTGGGTTACCGCACCCTGGTAGACGTCAATCTGACCGAATATACCAGTTCCTACCAGCGGCGGCCTCGTCCCGTGGCGCCTGGCGCGGGTTGGGCGGCGCCGCCTTCCTACGCTCCCGACGGAACGCGCCTGGCGGTCACCGAGTACAACTACAGCGACGCCCGTGGCTTCACGGGGTACGATGTATGGTCCACGAGCATAGTGCGCCTCGGCGGTGAGGTGGTGATGGAGTTGCCCTTCGCGACGGTGACCATGTTCGCGACAGAGGCCGGCAGCCAGCGGTGGACCACGGCGGCGGCCTGGGCGCCCGATGGCGCGGCGCTGGCGGTGATCCTGCCCGCGGGGTGGGCGCCGGGGTTGAGCGCCAACGAGCCGCAGTTCGCGGACAATCGCCGCGGAGAGATCTGGCGCTGGCGTCCGGGGAGCGAGCCGGAGGCGCGGCTGGCGACCGATGTAGACTTTGGATCGCCCGTGCTCTGGTTACCGGCGCCGGCGGCGCCGGCGCGCGGCGCCGCGGGTGTTTCCCTGGCCGTGCCCGGGGGCTGGACGACGCGCGCCATAGCCGCGGATTATCTGATCGCCGATGGCCCCGGGGGGCAGAGCATGGCTGCCCGCTTGCGGGCCGGCGGCCCTCCCGGCGAAGTCACGGCTCTGTTCCCGGAACTCCTGGCGCCCGGCGCCCGCCTCGATGATCCGCTGCCGCTCCCCGATGGCTCGACCCTGCAACCCGTCACCGGCGTCAGCCCGAGCGGCGCGCCCCGCGCCGGTGTTCTGCGTCTGGCCCCCGATGGCGCCGTGGTGGCAGTCTACCTCACCACGCCTGAACGCTGGCCCCTGGAGCAGGCCAGCGCCCTGGCCCTCCTCAGGGCGCCCTGAGGCCTCGCATACCCCGGCTCCCCGGCGTTCCCGTGGGCCGGGGCGTGGGGAACCCCGGGTTCCCCGGTTGCCAACCGCCGCCAGGGCGCCTGCCACCCCCGCGGGCCGGATGCGGGCAACCCGGCTCCCCGGCGTTCCCGTGGGCCGGGTATGGGGAACCCCGGGTTCCCCGGTTGCCAACCGCCGCCAGGGCGCCTGCTACCCCCCGCGGGCCGGATGCGGGCAACCCGGCTCCCCGGCGTTCCCGTGGGCCGGGTATGGGGAACCCCGGGTTCCCCGGTTGCCAACCGCCGCCAGGGCGGCCTGCCACCCCCGCGGGGCAACCCCGGCTCCCCCATCTTCACCCCAGTTACATGCTATAATGAAGCGTCTAACGAGCGTCAGGCACATGCAGAAAGGCCGGCAATGCAGAACTACTGGCACGATCTGGAACCCGGGCCAGCCGTCCCCGATGTGATCCACACCGTTGTCGAAATCCCCAAGGGTTCGCGCAATAAGTATGAGTTCGACAAAACGATTGGCGCCTTCAAGCTCGATCGCGTGCTCTACTCGGCGGTGCAGTATCCCGGCGACTATGGCTTCATCCCCCAGACCTACTACGACGACGGTGACCCGTTGGACGTGCTGGTGATGACCAATCTGCCCACCTTCACCGGCTGCATCGTCGAGGCGCGCCCTGTCGGCATGTTTCGCATGCTCGATAAGGGCGAGCATGATGACAAGATCCTCGCCGTGCTCCAGTATGACCCGTTCTTCGCCAGTTTTACCGATTATACCGATCTGCCGCCCCACTACCTGAAAGAGGTGGAACACTTCTTCACGGTCTACAAGGACCTTGAGGGCACGCGGGTCGAGCCGGTAGGCTGGGAACACGTGGATGTGGCCCGGCAGCGCATTCTGTACGCCATCAACAACTACTGGGATATGCGCGCTGGGCGTTTGCTCAAGCGCGCCTGAGGCCAATGTCGTCACGTTCCAACCGGTCTGGCGCCCATCGCACCGCTTACTCCGCTGGCGGCGTCATCTTTCGGGTTGTCGCCGGCCGGGTCGAGGTTGCCTTGATCGCCACCGACCGCGGCGGGCGCTGGGGTTTGCCCAAGGGCCACGTGAACCGCGGCGAGACAGCCGAAGCTGCCGCGGTGCGCGAGGTGGCCGAAGAAACCGGCCTCGAAGGGGCCATCGTGCGCCACCTGGCAACAATCGAATACTGGTTCCGCGCCGGTCCTTCCCGGGTCCACAAATATGTGGACCTGTTTCTTATCCGCTACGAACGGGGCGAATTGCAACCCCAGGAGGCCGAGGTTGACGATGCGCAATGGTTCCCTCTCGACGAGGCCATCCGGCGCGTCTCCTTCGACCGCGAGCGCGATGTGCTCCTCCAGGTGCAAACGATCCTCCACGATACGCGGGCGTGAGGGTAAGTTGTTCACGTTTCTCCTGGGAGCGCGGGCATCTTGCCCGCGTAGATGCGATGAGGGCGGGACGCCCTCGCTCCCAGGCGCATGGGTTACCCCAGGTGTGAACAGTTACGCGTGAGGGGGCTGCGCCCTTCCCTTGCCGTCGGGTTTGAGGGCGGACAGCCATCCATGCGGCTCCGCCGCACAACGCCGCAATGAACATACGGTTGTTCCTGGGAGGGCTGCGCCCTCCCAAACCCTCCCGCGGGTGGGGGAATAGGGAAACCCGGTTTCCCCATTTCCCTGCTTGGGGGCCAGGCCCTCCCGC
>Ga0308411_10000460_pt1 | contig 26842 bp, 33 predicted proteins | sample HotsprottomLayer_2_FD_203530 | JGI IMG/M metagenome (GOLD analysis project Ga0308411, IMG submission 203530) | Hot spring phototrophic mat microbial communities from Octopus Spring, Yellowstone National Park, Wyoming, United States -... | ecosystem: Environmental > Aquatic > Thermal springs >... | reverse complement strand
ATTTCCTTTTCGAGAAAGGAGGTAATAGCGATGCCGAAGACGACGAAAAAGTTTCTTCGGATTCGAGCGAAGGCGAGGATTCGCGCACAGGGTCCTGAAGACGAGCTCGAAGACGAAGAAGACGAAAGCGAAAACGAAGTCGCTGCGCAAGACGAAGAGTCGCAGCCGGCGACCGAGGAAGCGCAGCCGACTGACGATGCTGCGTCAGAGCTAAGAAGAATCCAGATCGTCGCGTACACCGGCGGTACGATGACGGTCGAAGGTTGGCCGCTCCCCGTTGTCGTTGATCTCAGTGGCCTCGAGATTCCAACGAGTTCGTTGCCGATTCGCTACGCGCACGACGAGTACGCTGGCATCGGCCACACGACGAGCATCGCGATCGAAGGCAACGAGATCATCGCAGACGCCGTGGTCTCGCGCGACACCGAGTACTCGCGCGACTTTCTCTCGTCGATCGAGAACGGTTTTCCGTGGAAAGCGTCGATCGGTCTCGAGGTCGTCGAGTATCGCGAGATTCCTGACGGCTCGGAAGTCGAAGTGAACGGTCGTTCGTTTACGGGTCCGCTCTACGTAGTCGATCTCGCGGTTCTCCGTGAAATCTCGATCGTCGACGTACCGGCGGACATCGGCACGTCAGTCGTGGCCGCGAAAGCTGCTCGGAGGGTTGAAATCGTGAAGCGAATCCTCGGTAAGTACCCGCACCTCGCGGAACGTGCGATTCAAGAAAACTGGTCCACGAAGAAGTGCCAACTTGCTGCGATTCGCGCGAGTCGACCGAGCAGTCGAGTTGTGCATGCATTCGATGCCGGCATGGACACGACTGAGGTCCTTACTGCCGCGATCATGCTCCGCGCCGGTGGTTCGGTCGCAAAGAGCGTCGAGAAGAAGTTCGCGCCGCGGATCGTTGATGCCGCGTCGAAGTATCGCAACCTCGGTTTGTTGCAACTCGCACGCGAGTGCTTGCGAATGGAGGGCCATCGCGTCGATCCGTATTCTTCGCCGGTCGACGTGATTCGCGCCGCGTTCAGCGTGCGATCGTTTCCGAATCTCTTACGCGAGTCGGCGTATCGAATCCTCGTTTCGACTTACGAAACGATGTCGCCGACATGCCTACGAATCGCGCGCATCGTAGAGACGGTCAACTTTATGCCGCACACACTCGCGAGGTTGAATGCGTTCGCGCAGTTTGAACGCGTACCGTCGAGCGGTTCGATTGCGCAGGAGCGCATCGGTGATACCGGCTGGCAAGTGAAAGTCGATACATATGGACGGCTGTTCACGATCACGCATCAAGACGTTATCAACGACGATCTCGGTGCGTTCCTCGCGATTCCGCAGGAAGCTGCGCGAGGTGCGATTATCGCGCTTGAGAATCTCTTTTGGGGCACGGTCGTTGCGAACCCCGGTGGCTTCTTCAGCGCTGCAAACGCGAACGTCGTGACGGGTGCACCGCTCACGATTCCGAATCTCGATCGCGCCGTCGAAAGGATGCTCGCGCAGACGGATCAGTTCGGCCAACCGGTCTTCGTGAAGCCGAGCTTCCTCGTAGTGCCTGTTGGTTTGAAGGCGACTGCCGAGAATCTCTTTACGAGCGTGCGCGTCGTGATCGCGGGCGACAGCGATCGCACGCTACCGGAAGCGAATACTTACGCCGGGCAATTCGAGCCGGTCGTTACGCAGTATCTGCCGACGAACGGTGCGAACTCGACGTGGTATCTCGTAGCCGATCCGGCGACGACACCAGCATTCGCAGTCGCGTTCTTGCGTGGCCAGGAGACACCGATCATCGAAGAGGTGCAGCCGAGTCCACAATTTCTCGGCTACTCGGTACGCGCTTACTGGCACTTCGGTGTCGCGTTACTCGACCACCGAGCTGCAGTGCGTGCGACAGCGTGATGACAGCGAGAGACGATGAACGCGATACTCGATGACTTCTTCAAGACACTGCTTCGCAGTCGCGGCGTTCGACTTCGGTTGCCGAACGGTACCGAGATCGACGCCGTGATTGCGCGCCGCGATTCGCAGTCGGTGTCACTCGGTGGACAGGTCGCAGCCGATACGACGACGCAGTGCTTCGTTGTACGCGCGAGCGACTTACCCGCCGGGTATTGGCCGCGAGTTGCGGACGAGATCGTCAACGTCGCGACATCGCAGCGGTATATCGTTGTGCGCGCTACCGGAGGCGCACACGCAACGACTTCGAGTGATCCCTATGGTTTCCTCGTTCGTGTGTGGACGAGGTTAGCATCCTAACGGAGGTAAACGATGAATGTCGTAGTCAAGCATCACGATTTCGTGATTCCCGCTACGTTCGGTTCCGATCAACCTGCAGGCACGCTCGTCTTTTTCGGCGATATGCCTGCGGTCACGCTCGAGCCGGTGAAGGCCAACGTTGCGGTCGGTGTCGCGGTCGGCGCCGTTATCGAAGGCCCGCGCGAGACTGGTAGCCCTTGGAGCCAAGGCACAGTCGTTTACTGGGACGCGGCGAACAGTCGTTTCACCACGACAGCGACCGGTAATAAGCGTGTCGGCGTAGTCGTTGGTAACGACGTTCCCTCGGCTGCGACTCGCGTCCTCGTGTTGATGGATCGATGATCGCGAGCTTACTAGACGCCGTTGTCAATGTGCTCAACGGTCCGCCACAGGCGGCTTCCGTTGCAACGTCGAAGACGTGGGCACACTACTGGGTGCTCGCACGCGAGACGCCCGACGTGTGCGTTGTTACGTTCGTTCGTTCCGAGCGCGAGCGACTTTCGCGATCGCGATTTCGATTCCTTCTCGACGTAGAGGTCGTTCGTGCTCGGCCGTACGTGGACGCGTCGTCGATCGAGATCGTCGTCAACGACGTGCACTCGATCGCGTCGCGACTCACGAGCGAAGAAGTGCTCGAGCGAGATGGCATCGCATACGCATTCGACTCGATCTCGTTTTCCGATCCGCTTTACGAGATCGAGGAAGTATTCGACGAAAGTTCGTTCGTTCGCGCGAGTGTGACTGCGCGTTACGCTGTGTTGGAGTCGTTGTGATGGCATCGGAGTCGATCGTAAAAGTCAAGCAGCTTTTTCTCGATCGGCCAGCGGTTACGCGTTACTTCGATCGCAAGACGCTGCGCGTTTTCAAGCGATTCGGAGCGTTCGTGCGACTGGTCGCGCAGCGAAGTATGCGGCGACGTAAGACGGCGTCGCCACCGGGGCAACCGCCGTCGGTGCGTAAAGGCCAGCTACGAAAGCTCATCTTCTTTTCGCTCGACGAGCGAAAGAAAAGCGTCGTTATCGGACCGACACTACTACGTCCTGACTCGCCGGTGCCAGCACTTCACGAGCACAGCGGCGTACGTCGGTACGGCGCGCGTGTCGCGAAGTATCCGAAGCGCGAGTATATGAAACCCGCGTTTCGCGAAGGTTTAGCGAGACTATCGCAGTTCTATAAGGAGGCAAACGCATGAGTCGAACACGACTGGGGCACCTCGCGAAGCTCTACGTCGATAGCGCGAATAACTGGACTACGCCGACGTGGGTCGAGGTGCCGAATGTCAATAACCTGACACTAAACCTCTCGCACGCGACCGCAGACGTGACGACGCGTGCGCATGCCGGTTGGCGAACTCAGGTCGCGACGTTGAAAGAGGCGACGATCGAGTTCGATATGCTCGATGTTGCAGGCGATCCGAGCGTCGCGCAGATTCGTCAGGCGTTTTTCGCTCGCGGCCAGTTGCATGTTCTTTGCTTGAACGGTTCGCGTACTGAGGTCGGTTCGTGGGGCTTGAAGACGCTCGTCGAGGTGACGCGATTCAACCGCGCTGAGCAGATGGGCCAAGCGATCGTAATCTCGGTTACGTTCGTGGTGTCGCCGTTACTCGACGGTACCGTTTATCGCTATCCCGAGTACTTCGAGGTAACGCCCTGATCGCGAGAGGACTAGTAACGATGCGTCATCGATTTACGGACGAACATGGCCGCGAGTACGAAGTTGCGCGGATCAGCTTCGCGCGGTACCACGATCTTCGCGATCACGGGTTTGATCTTGCGAAGTGGGCCTCGGAGGCGCTCGCACGCGTAGTACGACCGGACACTACGATCGACAACGCGTTGTCGCAGCGATTCGACTACGAGGAGTTCGTGCGCATACTCGCTGACGGCGCCGTGTTCCGCGATCGCAAGACGGCAGAAGCGTTGTTGACAGTCTTGTGCCGCGATTCGCTTGCGCGGCACGGTGTGACCGCGAACGAAGTTTTCGAGTCGCTCTACGGTCGATCGATCTGGGAAGCCGAAGTCGCGTTCATCTCGAGGATCCTCGATTTTTTCGAGGGCCATCCGATCATGCGCGAAATCCTCGGCGCCGCGTTGAAACTGCTGCTGTCGAAAGTCGAAGCGAGTACTGCGACATCGATTCTTACGTCTGGCACTTCGCCGGTTACCTCGGCGTAGCGCCGTGGAACTTCACGCTCGGCGAACTACGTGCGATGTACGAAAGTCGATTATTCCACGACCATTGCCACTACGGTATCATCGCGGCAGCGATTGCGAACGCGTTTCGCGGTAGCGAGTCGCCGACGATTCGAGTCGAAGATATTTTCCCGGACGTGGTCGAGTACCTCGAGCGGTTCGGTGTTCGGAACGATAACGAGTTGCCACTACTAACGAAGGACGATCTAAAGTCGTGGCTAGCCCAGCAGAAATCCGAGCGGGTCGTGCGAGCGTCGAGCTGACGCTCACGGATCGACTGACTGCGGACCTCAACGCGGTCTCGCGCAAGCTCGCAACGTGGGGCGTTGCGCTGCAGGGTATCGGCGCGTCGATACTCGCAGCGTTTCGGCCGGCGCTATCGGTCTTTCAAGAGCAAGAAGCGATAGGTGGCTGGGCATTGCGACTGCGCACATCGGTCGAGCAGTTCTCGAAGCTTACGTCGCTCTTTCGCGTCTGGAACGTTAGCGTCGACGAGCTCGGCGCATCGCTCGAGAACATGACCGCGAAACTCGATGCGAAAGCGGTGGCCGAGTTCGGGGACGTGCTGCAGAACCTCGGCGTTATCTCGTTCGCGCATTTGCCGCTCCAGCAGCGACTCGAAGTCGTACTCGAGGCGTTGCAACGCATTCCGGACGAGACGCAGCGTGCACGCATCGCAGTCGAACTCTTCGGCGATAAGGTCGGCATGGCGCTCGTTTCGATGGGGATGCTCTCGAACGACGCGAAAGAGCGACTCGCGAATCTAACTGCGACTACGAGTGAACGAGTGCAACACGCCACGCAGATCATGCAGTCGTGGCGCGAGATTACGGCTTCGATCTCTGCGGTTTGGTACGAAGTCGCTGCTGCGATTGCGCCGGTGCTCGAGTCGATCGCGGCGTGGCTGAAAAACGCGACTGCGAATCTCGTTGAGTGGGTGCGCGCAAACCAGGGCGCTGTCATCGCGATAGCAGCGTTCGCTGCAGGCCTCGTAACCGCCGGTAGTGCGCTGCTCGCTTTCGCGGGTATCGTGAAACTCGTCTCGATCGCGATTGGCGTTTTTAGCGCGCTCCTCGCTGCGCTGAAGCTCGTGCTTCTTGCGATCATGAGTCCGATTGGTCTCGTAGTCGCTGGCGTCGTTGCACTCGGCGTGGCCGCGGTCGCGAGTGGCAATAACACGATCGATAAGTTCCGCGAACTCAAGACCGACTTACAAGGACTCGCGACCGACTGGTCGAATTCGATAAAAGCGATCGTGGCGTCGATAAAGTCCGGTGATATCGAGAGCGCGTTCAATATACTCGTAAAGGCGTTAGAACTAACGTGGGCCATGCTGATACGATCGTTGAAGCGCCTCTGGTGGTCGTTTGTGCGTGACATCTTCGAGTTTTTCGCGAATAATCCGTGGGTGCTGCCGCTCGTCGGTGGTGGTGCGGGTCTTCTTATCGGGGGACCCGCCGGTGGCCTTGTTGGTGTTGGTGTCGGTGCGCTCGGCCAAGGTGCGCTTTTACTGAACGCGGAAGAGATCGATAAATTCCTCAAAGATAAGATCGAGAACGTCGATCGCGCGCGCGTCGACCAGTTGCGCTGGGAACTCGAGCAGATGATCTTGCAAGCGCTGCGACAACAGCAGCAGAGAGAACAGGAACAGCAAGGACCACCGAAAGGTCGCGTCGCGGCGATGGAAGCGGTTTTCGTATCGAAGGAAGATCTCCGAGATATGCTCGCGATCGGCGAAGCGCGTGGCACATTTACGGCGTTCGCGGCGCGACAGCAGTTCGCGTTCGGCGCGCGCACGCAGAAGCGCCAAGAAGATTTACTCGCTGATATTCTAAAGGAAGTGCGAAGAGTGCAGCAAGGCGTTGACGCAAACATGAAGGTGAAATAGCATGCCGCACTTACTCTTCAAGATCAACCCCGACGAGCTTTCGCTTTCGTATAACCGCACGAGCTATCGGATCAACGTGCACGCGATCGATTATCCTAATGTGATCTCGGTCGCGAACGCGATCTACGCGTACACGCCTCCGATCTTTCTTGGGCTTACGCGATCCGACGTAGATATTCGCGCAAACGAAGACGGTCGAACCTACGATGTCGCAATCACGTACTCCGCGGAGCCGAGTGACGAAGCGGTCGATGCGAGTCCACCGTCAGCAACGAAGTCGGCGCCGGCATCGGATACGGTCGATCTTTCGTTCGGCTACTCGATCTCCGCGGAAGCGCAGCAGATTCACGTTACGAGTGCGATTTCGCAAGGTCGTGTCGGCGCGGGCAACGCGACCGCGAGCGGAACGAATCTGCAGTGCGTTGCGTTCTCGGAAGTAGTCCCCGACGGTATCGCAGCGAATTCGGTACACGAAGGTCGAACGATTTTCGTGACCGGCGGTCCGCCGGCGTGGACGTATGGGCCGTATCGGATCGTAGCGATAAACGGTGCGCGCTGGGTTCTCGATCGTAATCCGGCACCAGTCGGTGCGAGTGGCGGAGTGTGGATAATGCCAGCCGACGCACCGGACTTCGAGAACGCGATCAACGTTTCCGAAGATTCGATCGAGGGTTGCGATATCGCTGCGCCATCGCTCTCATTCGAGCGGCGTATCACGATCCCAGTCGTGAATGTCGCGTATATTCAAACCGTGATGAGTCTAATCGGTAAGGTGAACAAGAGACGGTTCTATCACTTCGAGCCGGGCGAGGTTCTCTATCTCGGTTGCGTCGCGGATAAAGAGAACGCGAGTGCGTGGAAAGTTACGCATAAGTTCCGAGTCGAGCGCAACCAGCGAAACGTTCGCATCACGAAGAAAATAACAGTACCGCTCAAGCGTGGTCACGACTATCTCTGGGTCAAGTATCGCCCGATGACTCGCTGGGGCATGGTCGTTCAGGAGCCAGTCGCAGCGTACGTCTCGGTCGTCTACGAAGAAGGCGACTTTAGTCTACTCGGTATCGGAACGTGAGGTGCGATCGTGAGCGATCCGTTATCGTTCGTTTCTCCAGGTGATCCGATCGGTGAACTCGCGCGTGCCGATCGGATCAATCTTCTTATCGAGTCCGCGCGTCGTGTTCTGCGACCGCAAACATCGCCGAGCGATATCGAGAAAGAGATTTTTCGCGCGTTGCAGCCGCATAATATCGTTTACGTGAAGACGCCGGTGCCGGCGCGCGAGTACACGATCTGGCGCATCGCTGGCAACCTCACGTCACCGAGTGCGCTTCTCGCACCACAAGCGTATCGAGTCGAAGCGCCCGAGGATTCGTGCGATCCGTTCGTCGTGCTCGTCGAACCGTCGGACGGCGTCACGCTCGCGCGTGCTGCGGTAAGCGGCGTCGTTTTCGCTTACGTTCTCGGGGAGGGAGACTACGCGCACGCAATTCCCGGCGATCCGTATTTCCTCGAAGCGGACGACTACGGACCGGCGCGCATTCTTTATCACGCCGGTAACTACGCACTACTTCGACTTGGCGATTCGCGGCACCAGCGACGATGCAAGAAGTTGAAGACGGACGACTACGGCTACGCGTACTACGGTCCTTACGGCTTCGAGATCGAAGACGAAGAAGAGCGAGACGAAGACGAAGAGCGGCAGTGCATCGACTGTCTCGCGAAGCTCTGCGTTGTTCGCAACTACTCGGGCGCGATCGTCGATATCTTTTACGAGGACGCGAGCGGCAATCGTGTGCGCGTTCCGGATTGCACGAGCGCGCCGTACGGCGGATCGATTTCGAGTCCGGGCGGCGGTGGTGGCGGCGGCGGTGGCGGATGCTGTCCGCAAAATGGCAGTGAGTACGTACTCGAATACGACGTTACGTACTTCGGAATGACCTGCACGGGAACAACGGGGCCATGGCCATGGTCGGTCAATGCTATTTCTTGGGGCTTTTTGACTTCTCATTGCACATCGTGCGAGGACTTCATTTACTTTTATTGTGATAACGGCGATTTGACTATTTATTACGAAATATATTGCGCTTCTGGTAACTGCGTTCTGTCCACCGATGACTTCGATGTAACAGTAACCGGATGTCCAGGATTGCCCACGTTTTATATTACGATAAAGCCAGGTCGTTGCGCATCGGGTTCGTTCGTACTTAGGCCAGCCTAAGTCGAGGTCGCCATGATCGATCCGCTCGCAAACGTTAACGATCACACCGGCGATCGAAAGTGGGCGCATTGTCCGAACACGATTCGCGCTCACTACGAAGCGCTTGATCGCGTGATCGATCTTGCGCACAACGAACCGTACGCTGGCCACGACTCCGACTTCGGAGTCGTTTACGTCGGTGGCGGTCGATACTGGCCTGGCATCGTAGTCGGCGTGCGATTACTTCGTCATCTCGGCTATCGCGGACCGATCGAGGTGTGGCGTGGCCACTACGCTGACGAGGAACCGATTCGCGAGTCCGACCTAGACGGCTACGACGTTCGCATCGTCGATACACGCGAAGTCGCGAAAACGACGTGGCCACGTATTCTCCGCGGGTGGGAAGCGAAGCTGCACGCGATTCGGCACACGAGATTTCGTCGCGTTCTTTTTCTCGACGCGGACGCGTACTGCGTAGTCGATCCGACACCGTATTTCGATCGCTTCTCAGACTTCGCGTTCTGGAGCGAGAATCGGCAGAATATCCGCTGGCACTACGTCTGGCCCTCGCACGAGCGACGCGATGTAGTCGGCGTACAGGGCGGTCAGTTCTTCGTTGATCGCGAGAGCGCGTGGCCACTCGTTGTCATCGCGGATTGGATCTGCCAACACAGCGACTTCTATTTTCAGCACCTCTACGGCGATCAGGACGCATGGCGACTTGCACTCGCGATTACGGACTTGCCGTACACGATCGTCGGGCCAGCAACGTGGCAGCATCCCGCGTTCGTGTGCGCACTCGATAATCGAAGGTTCATAGTGCATCGTCCGGTCTCGAAGCTCTTCCGCGCATGCGACTGGAATGCCCGCGACTGTGCAGTCGATTTTGCGCCGCATCTTCCGTTCGAGACGTTCGTGTGGCGTGAGTTCGCAAAACTCGCTGAACACGAAGTCGAAGAGTGCGAACCTGCGTTCACGAATCTTTATCGACGTGGCGCGACGCGTGTTTTCGACTCGCCGTCGGTGGACGACCGTACATATCTTTCGTGCATTGAGACTTTAGCTAAGACGCACAGTTGGACTAAGATCGTCGATCTTGGATGCGGTAGCGGTCGCATTACGAGAGAGATCGCACGTCGAATTGGAGTCGAGGTCGTTGGCCTCGACTGCGTGCGCGAGATACTACCGCAGAGCGACCTAACGAATCTTCGCTTCGAGTACGCGAACGCATTCGAGATCGACTTGATTCCTGATGGCGACGCGTTACTCGTGAAAGACGTTCTCTCGTACTGGCCGTTCGCGCACGTTCGTAGTTGGCTGCGTGAAGTCGTAGCGCGATCGAAGTGGCGGCATATCGTAGTCACGAACGATGTCATACAGTTCCCTTCCGAGATGCCGTTCGGTCGACACCACGGGATCAACCCCGAGCTTTGTGATTTTTTGCGCGAGATCGCCCACGTGCAAATTCGCCTAGAAAACAAGGCAATTCTGCTGATTTCGATTCAATGAGATGTCCCCTTTATGGGGGACGCGACTACAAAAAAATCGGGTGCGAGGTAAACTACGGTTGCGGGTTCGAGGAGTTGTGCGAAGTGTGGAGGCGTTTCGATGAAACCGATTCGCGAAGTCGAGAAGTTACCGCCGCGAGTGATGCTCTACGGCGTCGAGGGCATTGGTAAGACGACGTTCGGTGCATCGGCACCGAAACCGATCTTCGTACTGACGGAGGATGGCCTCGGCGATCTCGATGTTGCGCACTTTCCGCTAGCGAAGTCGTACGATGACGTGCGTCGCGCGCTCTGCTATGTGCGCGACGAGGCGCATGACTTCGAGACGATCGTGCTTGACTCGCTCGATTGGCTCGAGCGACTCATACACGATTATGTGTGTGTGGAACACAACGTCTCAACGATCGAACGTGTAGATGGCGGTTACGGTCGCGGCTATGTGGCAGCGCTGAAAGTCTGGCGCGAGGTGATCGGAATTCTTGACGAGATTCGAGCGCAGCGTCGGATGATCGTGATTGGCATCGCGCATGCGAAGGTCGAACGGTTCGAGGACCCGGAGTCGCCGGCGTACGATCGTTATTCACCGCGACTGCATAAAACGTCGGCTGCACTTGTAACCGAGTGGATGGACGCGGTTCTCTTTGCGCACTGGCGATACGCTGTCCGAACGGAGACGGGTAACTTCGGAAAGACTCGTGGTGTCGCGGTCGCATCTCGAACAGACTGTGAGCGCGTTATTCGCGTCTCCGGCGGGCCGACGTGCGTTGCGAAGAATCGATACGGACTTACAGGTGAACTTCCGCTCTCGTGGGATGCGTTTGCGAAGGCGATCGGTTACTAAAAGAAAGGAGAGAAGCGATGGCACTTTTACCCGAAGAGTTTGATGCGTCGAGTGTACCGACTCGATTCGGCATGCTGCCCGAAGGCCGCTACGTAGTCGCGATCACGAAGACCGAGATTCGTTCTTCGATGAGCGGCACAGGCCAGTATCTCGCGGTCGAGTTTACTGTGCAGGAACCTGCGGAGTATCTCGGCCGAACGATTCTCGTGCGCGTCAACGTTCTCCATGATAATCCGGTGGCTCGCGAGTACGCGAAGGCCGAGTTGGCTGCGATTTGCACGGCGTGCGGTAAGACGAAGATTTCGGATACGGACGAGCTCCTTCGCTCGCTACTCGTTATCGATCTTCGCTATCGATCGTCGCCGAACGGTACGCAGTATCCGCGAGTCGTGAACTATTATCCGTATCGACTTCCGGAACCGAAGTTAGGCGAGACTAAGGAATCGACGCCGCGGCCACCACGGCGCGGCAACGCGCAGCGATAACATTGTAATGCCACCGAAGCGTAGAGTTGAGCTAGTACTTCCGTACCCGCCGTCGGTAAATTCTTACTGGCGGCACGCGCGAGGTCGTCACTATCTCTCGCGTGCCGCGAAGAACTATCGAGAGCTCGTCGTGCTTTCGATTCCGAAAGACGTGCGATTCGATCGCGAAGTCGAAGTTTTCGTCGAAGTGCGACCGCCGGATAATCGGCGGCGCGACATCGATAACGTACTGAAGGCGATCCTCGACGTACTCGAGTTTACGGGTCTTATCGCGGACGATTTTCTCGTATCGCGGATCGAAGTCGTTCGTGGCGAAGTGGTACCGCGTGGAGAGTGTCATGTCGTCGTCAGCGAGATTCGGTAATCTGCATGCCGCGATTCGCTACGCAGAACTCGGTTACGAAGTGCTACCAGTCGTAGCGGGCGCGAAGAATCCGCTCACGGAGCACGGTGTTCGCGATGCGACGCTGGATACGAAGACGATCGAGTCGTGGTGGACGCGATGGCCAAACGCGAATATCGGAGTTTCCGCTGCGGGCCTTGTCATTATCGATATCGACTCGAAAAGTGATGCGCGTTGGCCCGAAGACGAAGAGCGCGCATGCGAGCTTGTCGAGAGTGCGCGTGCGATTTCGGTGACGCCGTCAGGCGGTCGTCACTTTTTCTTCCGTCGGCCGGACGGCGTTTCGTGGCGATGTTCGGTGCGCAAACTCGCGGCCAATGTTGACGTGCGCACCGACGGCGGCTACGTCGTGGTACCGCCGAGTAAGCTACTTGCTGGCGCGTACGTGTGGCTCGAAGGTAAAGAACTCGATACCGCTAAGGAGTTTCTCTCGACGCCACCGAAGTGGCTATGCGATCTACTCGATGAACGAGAACGAGAATACGCATCGAAAGTAAATAAATCCACACAGTTAGACGAAACGCGAGTTATTGAGGAGGGCACCCGGAACGACGTTCTTTTTCGCATCGGTGCGAAGTTGCGTTCGATCGGGTTCGACTTCGAGGAGATTTACTCGACGCTATCGGTTGTGAATCGAAGACGATGCAGGCCGCAGCTCGATGATGTCGAAGTGCAACGCATTGCGGAGTCGGCGTCGCGATACGACGCTAACGCGATCGAGACTGCGCTAGTCGAATGCCGCTACGCGCAGATCGTTGAGAGCGAAAAGATCGAAGACGAGATCGTCGAATTCGCGAAGCCGAGCGAGGGATTCGTGGATCGAGCACCTGGCATTTTGGCCCTAATTTCTAGGTATATTCTCGATACCGCGTATCGACCGCAGCCGATGCTTTCGCTTGGCTCCGCGCTATCGTTTGTGAGCGTGCTCTGCGGCGCGCATTTTATTGCGGACGAGTACGGCACAACGACGAATCTCTACTGTGTCGGTGTCGGGCCATCGGGTTGCGGTAAAGAACGAACGCGACAAGCGATCCGTGACATCGCGAAGGCGTCGGGAGTACTCGAGTTAGTTGGCCCGGAGGACATCGCGAGCGGTTCGGGGTTACTGCGCGCACTCGAACGAAGTCGCGCGCAACTTTTTCAGCTCGACGAGTTCGGACGATTTCTTAGTACGACGCATAATGCGTATTCGAGTCCACATCTCTATAACGTGACCACACTATTACTCAAGCTCTACACGTCTGCGAACGTAGTCTTTACTGGAGTCGCATATGCGGACGTAGATAAGACGCGGGTTATTGATCGACCGCACGTCGCACTCTGGGGCACGACGGTACCAGAAGACTTTTTCCGATCGATCTCGCGTTCGTCGATAAAGAGCGGACTTCTTTCGCGGATTCTTCTTTTCGAGAGTCGTGATCGCACGACGCATCAGCGACCGGCGGATAAGACGGTGCCGCGGGAGATCGTCGATTTCGTTTGTTCTCTCGGGAACGTAGTCGTGACGTATTCGCGGCCAGCCGGCGAGATTTTCGACTCGTACCTCGAGAAGTACGAGGAATACGCGTTACGAGTACGCGAGCCGTATTCATCGTTGTGGGCGCGCGCATATGAAGCAGCGAGGAAGCTTTCGATTATCGGCGCGGTTGCGGAGGGCAACGTAGTCGTACGAGATTCGGTCGCGCAGTGGGCCTGCGAGCTTGCGGAGGCGATCGTAGGTCGAACGATCGCGGTGGTGACGCATAAGCTCGCAGAGAGTGCGTTCGAAGCGAAGCGGAACGAGATACTCGAGTTTATTCGCGAGCGCGGGACGGTAACGAAGACGGACCTTTGCGCGCGCTTTCGCGGGATTCGGCCGTCGGAGCGGGACGAGATTCTTCGTTCGCTCGCCGAGGAAGAGGAGATCGAGATCGAGGTCGGGTCGCGTATCGGCGAGCGTGGCCGACCGAAGACGACGGTTCGCTACGTTGGCCGTCGGCGAGCGTAGCCGGGGATTATTCGACTTTTACTGCAGATTTTACTACGGGGTCGTTTTGCAACGAAATTTTTGACGCAAGTACTTGCATAATAAGAACATACGACGGCGAGGGTCATTTTTCTGCAAACTGCACCCCTGCCTTAAATAAGACCCCCCGAAAGCGGGGTCGCGGGTGCGAAAAAACGGTATCGGGGATTGCATGGGGCGAACGTCGGAGGTAGACTGAGAGTGACACCTCCGAAGCCTCGCAGGGCCCGGCGCTTAGGCGCGTAGCGGGTTCGCGGGGGAGTACTGTCCGCGTATCGCTATCGCTCTTCGCGGACGATCTTTTTCTCTTCGATTTAAGAAAGGAGGTACGCGATGCGTGCGCGATTCCAAACGGATCTCGTTCGCGATCGACTTCGCGCGATACGATCGATCGTACGCGAGGTCGTACTCGAGCGTCGGATCGTTTTCGTGGAGGCTCGTGATGGGAAGTTATCGTTTTCGACACGCAGTGGTATCGCGATCGGCGAGATTCGGTTCGATGCCGACGACACGAAGATCGTAATCGTAGAGGAGGGCGCAGCGGCGTTCGATGCGAACGAGTTCGTATCGTCGATCGATCGCGCCGCGGGCGAGGTCGTCGAGATCGCGAGCGGTCCGGATCGCGACTACATTCGGTTTGCAGCGACGGAGTACGTTTTCCCTAAAATCGCGTACTCGGATCACGATCGAGTTAGCGTTTCGTCTTCGGAGTCTTCGGTCGTTCGTTTCGCGTTCGAGCTCGAGGGTATTTTCGCTCGCACGGTTTTCGCGTCGAAGTCGAACGTGCAGTCGAGGTCGCGGTTTGTTCTTTATCGAAGTAGCGAGGACGGTCTTATCGTTTTCTCGACCGACGAAAAGCGATACGCGATTGCTCGCAGTCGAGCAGATTCGAGTGCGGAGTCGAAGGTTCTAGCGTATCTCGATTACGATTCTGCGGCGCTTGCGTACTCGTTTCTCGACGCTACGGACGAGCGGGTAGAGATCGGCGTCGATACGAACGGTTGGCTCGTCTTAGCGGGTGAGTCGTTCCGCGTTGGTCTCGCGACGTTGTCGGTACCGAATAACGGTCATCGCTTTCTCGATTTCGATCGCAAGTTTCGCGCTCGCGTGCATCGCGCAGCCACGATACCTTACGAGTCGTTCGTTCGGGCGTATCGGAGTATCGAGCCGGTCGTATCGAAGGAGTGGCGCACGATCGGATTCGAGTTCGGCGAATCTTCGATTACGCTTTCTGCGACTTCGGATCTCGGTGTGTCCGCGAAGTCGCGAGTCGATCTCGAATCCGTAGTTCCTGCGAATTTGCGAACCACGATCTATCTCGACTCGAAGTACGTAGGCGATTTTCTTGCGGCGGTGCGCAGCGTCGTATCTGCGGAGGCGCTGGAATCGACGAAGATCGTATTCGAGCGCGAGGAGAATTCGAAGGGTATCGTTTTCTTCGGGATCGAGTCGGACGACTGGCGTTACGGCATGATGGCGATTAGTCGAGACTAAGTCGAGTAAACGAAGACCGGCCGGTCGATCTTCCCACGACCGGCCGGTCAACCCGAAGGGAGAACAACGCTATTATCGTAGAACGCAAGTCTCCTTTCGGCAAGTCGAGTTTTCTACGAAAGGAGCGAAGTCGATGCAGCGGAAAGACGTTTTCACGACGGGCGAAGTGGCGAAGATATGCCGGGTAGGCGTCAGTACCGTTTTGAAATGGTTTAACTCCGGGCGCCTCAAAGGATATCGCATGCCCGGAAGTCAGGATCGGCGTATTCCTATAGAGAATTTAATTCGGTTCATGAAAGAGCATGAAATTCCGTTGCGCGGTCTCGAGGATTATTTTCGGTATAAGGTTCTCCTCGTGGCCACGGATGCGACGTTCGATCGTTTACTTCGCGAGTCGATCTCGAAGATCGAGGACTATCGTTTCGAGTACGCATCGAGCGTCTTCGAGTTCGGTGCCCTCGTGGCCACGATGCGGCCTGACGCGATCGTTCTCGATTTTTCTCTAGGTCGTCGCGAGTCGATCGAGATTGTTCGAGACTTGCGCAAGGGCGATGCTTACGCGGCTACGTTGATCATCGGCTTGGCGAGCGAAGACGAAGCGGAGCCGGAGCAGCTTCTCGAGTACGGCTTCAACGTCGTATTTAAGAAGCCGCTTGATGTCGCGGTTATTGCGAAGCGGATCGAGCTCGAGAAGGAGGCACGAGCGTGAACGGCAAGCTCGTAGTCGACGATTGCGTCGAGGCGATGGCGCGGCTGCCTGCGGAGTGCGCCGATCTGATTTTCGCTGATCCGCCGTTCAACATCGGCTACGAGTACGACATCTACGACGATCGTCGATCGCGAGACGAGTATCTCGCATGGGCAGAGGCGTGGCTGCGCGCTGCGATTCGGTTACTGAAACCGAGCGGATCGTTCTGGCTCGCGATGGGCGACGAGTACGTCGCGGAGTACAAGATTCGACTCGATGCGCTCGGCCTAACGATGCGAAACTGGATCGTGTGGTATTATTCGAACGGTCTTCCGTGTAAGAAGAAGTTTGTGCGAGCGCATGTTCATATCCTTTTTTACGTTCGTGATTTGAATCAATTTGCGCTTAATTTGGATGCGATTCACACTCTTAATTCTTATCGACGTTGTAAAGGCTTCGAGATTGGGTCGCGCAGTCGCGCTCCTGACGATGTTTGGATTTTGCACCCTCGGGAGTTGAAGGAGTGCTTTTCTCTAGATCGCGATGTATGGTTTGAACCTCGCGTATCTAGCGTATCCTTTGAGCGCGTCGCGCATCCATGCCAGATGCCAGAGGCGATACTCGAACGCATTATTCGAGTGGCGACGAATCCCGGCGATCTCGTAGTCGATCCGTTCGCCGGCAGTGGCACCACGTTGGCAGTCGCGAAACGACTGGGCCGTCGTTTCTGGGGCTGCGAGCTGTCGCCGCGGTACGCTCGAGTTATCGTCGATCGACTTCGAGGCTTGTTCGACGACGAAATCGAGGTAGAATATCTTCGGTCGCAGCGAGAGGTGACTGCGCTGCGTGCCGAGCCTAGTTGAGCGCCGGTCGGTTAGGAGAGGGGCCGACCGGCGCGTTTTTTTTCTCAACTCGGAGGGTAGAGCGATGGCCGAAGTAGGTACGCATCGATTCGTTATCGAGAGCGCGCAATTCGCGAGGCTCGAGCGTGCGTTATCGGTTGCATTGCCGGCAGCGAGATCGTTAGGCATCGATGCCGGCATCTTTTGGTTGCGCGATTCGATTTTCGCAGCGACGCCGTACGCTTCGATCGGACTTGCGAATTCCGATCTCGAGCTCGAAGAGGACTCGGGTTGCATCGCGATTTCGCAGTTCGCTGCGAGACCGCTTCTTTACGAGTTGCGAACGCATCGTATTAGCTGCCTCGAAAGGATTGACCTCGTGGCCACGCGCGATCGAGTCGTCTTTACGTTCGAGTACGACTGGCGTTCGCGCGAAAAAACGCCGCCTCCGTTGATTTCGCGTTACTCGGATTCGTGGCGTCCGCGGATGACACCACGCGAGCATTACGAAATACTAGCGGAGAGTTGCCCGAACCTGGGGCGTGCTTTACCGATCGAGAAGATACGAGCGAAGCTGCTGAAGCACGAAGATTACGGTTACGTCTTTCTCGAAGACTTTTCGAGAGCCTTTCCTCAGGTTGCGGTTAGTCGTTCTCTTTTAGTCGCGTTTCTCGAGGCAGCGAAGAGCGAGGACACGACGTTTTTATTCGCATATTACGAAGATAAACGTTCCATCGTTTGCCGTTTTGACGACGTGATCGCGATCTTATCCGTAATCGACTAGGGCGAGGTTCACTATGCGCGTTTACGTTCTCGGTCGATCGGTTCTCGATGAACGCGAACTCGAGCGATTCTTGCGCGATCACGGCATCGCGTGGCCACGTGACAGCTCGATGTCATCGGATTCGTCTGGGCCCAGGAAAAGTAGTGACAACGTGGTGTCAGCTAATCCGCCTGGGCCCGGGCGAATTTTTGACAGCGCTGTGTCAGCGGAGGTGCTGTGCGAGGTAGCCGGTCGAGTTTGCTACATGTCGTTTGCTCGACCGCGCCCCGGTGGCAACCGGGCGTATCTCGAGCACATCAAGGAGTCGGAACACGGTTCGGTCTTGGAGCACGCTGTCTGGAATCTGCTGATCACGGGCGTCAGTCGGAGTCTCACGCACGAACTCGTGCGGCATCGCGCGGGCTTCTCGTATTCGCAACTCTCGCAGCGTTACGTCGACGAGTCGACCGCGGAATACGTCGAGCCGGACATCATCGCATCCGATCCCGAGTTGCACGCCGAGTGGGCGGCCGCGGTTCGATGCGCACGCGAAGCCTACGTTCGACTCGTTCGACTTCTCGAGTCGAAGCTCGAGGACGAATCGTTCGCATCGCGGTGGCTGCCGTCGGACGCTACGACTACGGATCGCAGGAAGTTAGCTCGGCAGGCGGCGCGTAGCGTTTTGCCCAACGCCACGGAAACGAAGATCTTCGTCACGGCCAACGCGCGAGCGCTGCGCTACTTTCTCGAACTGCGAGGTAGTCGGCACGCTGAACCGGAGATCCGCAAGCTAGCCAACATCTTGCTCGAGGTCCTTCAACGAGAATCGCCGCATCTGTTCGGCGACTACCGGCGGATTCCACTGCCCGACGGCACATTCGAAATCGTCACCGACTACCGTAAAGTGTAACCTCGTACACTACGAAAACGATGTATGTGCGTACACGATTTTCGTAGTTTTCAACGCCGCGGGGAGCTGCTGCGGAATTTTTTTGGAAAAATTTTTTCGCCGCAAGTGCCTAGAAAACTAGGCACTTACGTCGAGCGGCGAATTTTTTTCGATTTTTCTGCTTGACGCCTTCGCGGGGCGTGCTATTATAACGGTGACGACGGTGAAGAACGGTAACGAGTAACGAAGTAACCCGAAACCCGAAAGGAGAACGACGATGCGGCACATGCGACACAGCTACCACAAGGCGACCGGTTGGGCGACTCGGCCGAATTGCGGCCGCGGGCTTTACCTAACGAAGGCCGGAAAGTGGGTTAGCGTAGTCGTCTACTGGAAGGGCGTGTGCAAGGACGGTAAGGCGCGGGCCAAGGTCGGCTTTCCAGGGAAAGGGCCTAGCGACGATTTCTGGGTCGATGCCGAGCGGTTGAAGATGTACGACGAGGGAAAGGTAAGCCGCGACTGGAAGGATGACAACGACATCTTCGATTGATCACAGCGATACCGACTGGCCACGGATGGCCGTTTTGCAGTGATGCCGCAAGGCGATAACGTTTCACAACCCGAAAGGAGAGCAGCGATGAATCGAGTCGACCTTCAGTATGCGATTGCAGACGCGATCGAAAAGGCTCGTGCAGCCGTAAAGTCTCGGAAAGGTCTTCGCGCCGCGATGCGTGTCGGCGCGTACCGCGTCGGTAATCGAATCTTCGCGTGCCTCGACGGCGAGAATGCCGTCGAGGTCAAGGGCGACCAAGTCTTCGATGTGCCGGCCGCAGACTTCGGAAAGTATGTTCGCCCGGATGTTGCGCTCGAGATGTCCTACGAATTCAAAGACGTTCCAACCGAGTCACTGAATCGAATGCTTGAGATGTTCCGGGAAGTCGCTGCCCTCTAACTCCGAACCGCGATCGTCGAATCGTACTCTTCGATTGCAGTGACGCCTTCGGGCGATAGGTACACCAATCCTAAGGAGGACTTACGATGAACGCGAAGTACGTACGCACGAAAGACGGTCTCTATCTCCTGCAGGTCGAATCCGAGGTTCTTTTCCCACGGTGGGGTTTCGCCCTTTACGACGACGAGCAGTGCTGGCCGCGCGGCTTCGGTATCGCTAACGAGTGGAAAGTCGTTTCTGCCGACGAGATACCGGAAGGCATTCGACGCAAACTCGAGTACGTGCGCGAGGAGCTCGAAGAAGTCGAAGCCGAAAAGGCGATCGAAGATTAGATCGGAGAGCGAGCGATGCCGCGTCCACTAGCGCGCTACGAGCGAGTGTACGCCGAGTTGCTGTTGCGTTACTTAGTCGGCCCGCTCGCGAAGTACCGCGATGTCGCGGGCCTACGACTCGACGCCGATGGCGTCTTTCACTTAGTCGTACCTAACCGCCACGGCGACTTAGTCCTTTACTCGTGTCCGCATCGCGACGGGCGCATCGTAACCGAAGATCGAATACCCGGGCGGCGCATTTCGTTGCGTACCGCGGTCAACCGCGACGGTTGGGATGTCGCGGTATGGGCCGAACGCGTTCTCTTAGAGAACCAGTTCGCAGCGAGAGAGATAACGCTGCCGAGTTAGGCGCGACTAACTAAGGAGGACTAGAGATGGAAGCGAAGTGCGTGTGCGACGATTACGAGCAGTATTACCTTTACGTTCGTTCCGAGATCCTTTTTCCCGAGAGCGGATTCGCGCTCGTTGCTCCCGATGGCTTCGTTTACGAGGGCGGAATCGGTATTTCGAACTGGACGGTCGTTTCCGAGGCCAGAATCCCTTACGGCGTCTGGCGTAGACTCGAAAACACGCGCGAGATACTAGAAGAGCGCGAAGCAGAACTCGAAGCAGAACTCGAAGTCGAAAACTAGGTGCCGCTGCGAGGCGGTGACCCCGCGGTGTCATCGATGCAGTGATGCCGCAAGGCGATAACGTTTCATAACTCGAAGGGAGAACGACTATGCGACAAGAGCGATGCGACGTTTGTGGCGAAAAGCGACCCGCTTACGAAGTTGCGCCGTACGAGAACGTGCACTTCGGTTACTGCCCGCGATGCGGGCACTGCCTCGGTAGGTTTATGCGCGATCCGATCACAAAGATTTGGGACGCGGTACCGCCACACGTCTCTGTCGGAAACGCGTACTACCGCGAAAGCCTCTGGGGCGATTACTACTGCCCGCGCTGCGGGCGAGTAAAAGAGTGTCTCCACGTTCCGAAGAAAGGAGGTTCGCATGCCGAAAAAGCTTAGTTGGGACGAAGTCGCATCGTGCATCGACCGCGAAGCGACCGAGCGATACGGTCGATACTTACGCGGCGTCGTCGAAACCGAGACGATCTTCGTAAAACCCGCGGAGCCGAGTCTCGTAAATCGCACGATCGTACTCGGCGTAGTTTACGACTGGTGTCGGCGCCACCATCGACGCCGACACTTACCCGCTATCGTTCGCGCTTTCGCGTGGTGCGCGCGATACTGCTACGCTTTTCATCCCGTTTTTTTCGGCTTCAGTATCGCGGGAAAAGACGTACTCGAAGCGCTCGAGTGGATCGCTAACGACTCGTACTCGTTTCGTTTCGCGCCGGCGAAGCATGCCGGCGTCTTAGTAGTCGGCGAGCATAAGGAAGTAGAACGAAGAGAAGTGCATCACTTCGCACCGGTGCACCTGATCGCGCCCGATATCGACGATCGTCACGAGGTGCCGTTCGATATTCGGATGGCTGCGCGATACGTAATGGAGGCCGCGCTTCGCGCGATCTGCGTGACTGAAGACGACGGTAGCTACGATGAAATCGCGATCCGCATAACTGCGCGCGATCTCCTCGAGGTCGCGGCACCGCTAGTAATTCCGGACTAGCTAGCGAGGCAAACGATGAACGAGTCCTTCGACTTCGACTTCGTTGTTCGCGAGATTCTCGATCTCGCATTCGAAGCGCACCGACGCTTAGTCGAAAAGAAACTCGTTCGCGTACTTTGCGTCGGTGTCTTTCGCATCGGCAGTCGCTGGTTCTGCACGCCCGATGGTTGGCGCATCTACGAAGTTCGCGACGATGGCTCACTCGCACTGCATCCGCCGTGGAGCGCGTATCGAGTCTGTCGCTCCGAGTACGCTGCGCAGTGTGCGCGAGACTTCGCTGGCGCACCGATAACCGTTCTTCTCGCGATTCGCGATCGAATGCGCGAGTCGCTGTCACGTCGGTGACAGCGCGATGACATGATTACGTTGTGCCCGGAGATGCCGGGCATTTTTTATCGACTACGAGGAGCAACGATGAAACAACGACCCAGTTATCGACTCTACGACGTTTTCGGCAACGTCGTTTATTCCGCTAACGATCTGCGTAAGGTCGTTAAGAGACTCGCGCAATCGCTCGTCAAGCCGACGATCTACTCGGCACAAGGCCGAAGACACGTCGTTTTCTACCTCGAAAACGGCGTAGTGAAATGTTACATCGGCAACTTCGGCGAGTCACGTAAAAGCGTCGAAGAACGCGTGATTCGCTTATTCCGTGCCTCCGATATCACATGTCGTGTGCGACGCCACGTCTAGTCGATTTTCTCTAAACTCTTCTTGTCTCGAACTCGTCTCTTAGGTTAGACTAACTACGGGGCGGGGTCGTGAACGAAGCTGCCGTCGTCGATACGCTACGCGAGATCCGCGCAGTCGCAAGCGCGGTCCGCGAATCGTCTACGAAAATCGCAACCGCGGTCGAGCACGCGAGTAGCGCTGCAATCTCCGCGGCATACTTCGCTGGAGTGCGCGACGGATGCGTTGTGTGTACGATCGTGTTGGCGTTGCTATACTTTGTTCTGACTCGCTTTAGACGGTAGGTGCAGTCGTGGGTCCTTCCTGGGGCCCGCGCGAAACCGGCGGCCGGCGAGCGGCTTCGAAAATCGAGTAGTTTGTCGAACGAAGGAGCGAATCGATGCGCATTTCGATTCCCGAGCCGTGGCGATCGATTCTCGTTGCGGTACTGACCGCGCTACTTACGGTTATCGGCGGTGGCACCGCGGTTCACTTCGGTTGCGTGCGCGTACCGCCGCAAGACGAGAAGCGCGGTGACAAAGAAAAGTCACCGCGGCCGGACGACGACAAGCCGGCAGCGAATCCGTGCGATGCGGTCGCGAAGATTATTATGACTGGCGGCTACTGCAGTGCGACGATCGTAGGTCCGAAGCGTGACGATGGTCGCTGGTATCTTGTCAGCGCCGCGCACTGCCATCGCCGCGTCGGCGAGGAGGTAACGGTCGTTCTTCGTAACGGTATTTCGTTCGGCGCGCGCGTGATCGCGATCAATCGCAAGTCCGACTGCTCGATCTTACTGACGGATGATCGTCACGATCGACTCCCGTGGCTGCGCGTTGCGGAGTCGTACGGAGTCGGCGATAAGGTCTTCCACTGCGGCTACGGCGTTCATATTCCGGGCAATCGCGAGGACGGTTACGTGGTCGCGAAAGAGAACGCCGACCTTCAGGTTCGTTATCGCTTATCGGTTTCGCAGGGCGATAGCGGCGGTGGGATTATTGCGACAGCGACTGGCGAGCTCTTGTCACCAGTCTGTTGCACGACTCGACTAAACGGTGTCGGCGACGTGTGGGGCGCGTCACCGCGAGTTATTCGTTCGATGCTGACACATCCGGCGCACTACTCGGACGATCTGAAGCCGATTGCGATGCCGGTGCGCGACTTAGGAGAGACTAAGAGCGATGGCGGCTAGGACGATCGAAGAGTACGCGCATGTGGTCGCCGACGAAGCTTTACGTCGGCGACGTGTCATTTTGCGCGCTCGCGAGATCGGACCGCTACCTGAGGTTGCGCATCCACGTCGGCGTGCGCGAGCGAGTCGATCGATTCTCGAGTGGTGTCGCACGTATCTACCGTCGGTCTTTTCGCTGCCGTTTTCGGACGCGCATCGATCGATCGCTCGGAAGTTCGAAGAGGTCGTTCTTCGTGGCGGTTGCTTCGCGTACGCGATGCCACGCGGAAGCGGCAAGACTTCGCTTTCGCTCGCGACCGCGTTGTGGGCGGTGCTGCATGGCCACGCGAAGTATGTGCTTGTAGTGACAGCGAATGGCCAGCGCGCGCGGCAGACGATCCAGAATCTTATTCTCTGGCTCACGACGGCGCGCGAGCTCATCGAGGATTATCCCGAGGCGTGTTATCCGATCTTACGCGCCGACGGCAGTCTTCAGCGCATGCGCTTTCAGCTTTTCGACGGCAAGCCGACGCATCTTCGACTTACGTTCGATCGGATCGTACTCGCGTCGATCGACGGTTCGAAGTGTTCGGGCGCGCTCATTCAGTCGGTGCCGCTCCGTGGCGGTTCGCTGCGCGGTCTGCAACACGCGTTACCTGATGGCCGACTTGTGCGACCTCAGCTCATCCTAATCGATGACCCGCAGACTCGCGACAGCGCTATGTCGCCACGGCAGTGCGAGTATCGACGTGCACTAATCCAATCAGACATTCTCGGCACGATGGCCCACGATCACAAGGCCGCGGTGCTTTGCACGTGCACGGTCATTCGCCGCGGCGACCTTAGTGACCAGCTGCTGTCGTTACCCGAGTGGAGCGGCGAGCGGATCGGTTTACTTCGTTCGATGCCGACCGATATGGCGGCGTGGTCGGAGTACGAACGCGTGTATCGCGAAGCGATCCGCGTGCGCGACCACCAGCGAATCAACGACTACTACCTCGCGCATCGTACGCAGCTCGATGCCGGCGCGGTGCCGTTCTGGGAAGCGTGTTACGATCCGCGCATCGAAGTGTCGGCGATCCAACACGCGATGCATCTTTATTTCCAGGATCGCAACGCGTTCTACTCGGAGTACCAGAACGAACCTGCAGCGAACGTCGTTGCGGACGATTCGGTCGCGATTGCGCCAGAGTCGGTTGCGTCCGCGTTCGGCGACTTCTCGATTGCGCCGTCGGAGCGAGTCGGGATTTACGTCGACGTGCAGGAGCGGATTCTCTACTACGCGGTCGTTGCGCGCGAGAACGATCGTGTGCGTGTGGCGTTTTCGACATGGCCCGAGCAGCATGCGAATTACTACTCGGCAACGCGGCCGGCGCTATCACTCGAAGGCTTTTATCGCATCGCGGCGCCGCAGTCGATCGAGCGAGGTTTACACGATTTACTCGCGCAGCTTCGCGCTCGTTATCCGAGTAGCTTCGTGCTCGTAGATGCCGGCTATCGCAGTGACATCGTATCGTCGGTGGCCGCGATACACGATCGCGTCTATCCAGCTTACGGTCGTTACGTCGGTGCGCGGTCGAAGTCGTCGGTCGTTGAGCTCACGAAGCCGGGCGACGTAACGGGCAACGCGTGGCGCATGACGCGCGATCCGGACCGCGCCACGACGAGCGTGCTGATCGACACGAACCGTGCGAAGACGAGTGTTGCGAATCTCTTCGCGTCGTCTTCGGTTGAGATCGCGCGTACAGTCGATGCGCCGGTCGTTATCGAGCATCTTACGTCGGAGACCGGCGTGGCTACGCAATCGATCTGGCGGCAGTGCGTCGAGTGGTCGCTTTTGCCGGCGCGCGAGAACCACTACTTCGACTGCCTCGTGGGCGCGCTCGTTGCGCGCGAGATTTTCGATTCGCTCGAGTCGAGTACGTCTTCGACTTCGGATTCGAGTTCGAACTGGTTACTCGAAGGATTACTTCGTTATCGTGCGAGGGCGATGTCATGATCGACGACGTGCAGCGACAGCAGCTTATCGAATCGTTAGTCGAGCAAGCGCGGCAGCCGAAGACGGTGACTGTCGATGGCATGACAGTCCAGTATCGCGACGTGAGCGAGCTACTCGAGTTCGTGCGTCAGGCATCGGAACCGAAAGCGGTAGTCGTAAAGATGAACGCGCCGGGGGCGTTAGGATGATCGGGTGGCTGCGTCGAGTCTTTAGTACGAGTGGCAACGCGTTGTCAGCGCGAGCGGACGTTTCGTTTCGCGCACGTTACGATGCCGCGGCAACGACTCCGGATAATGCGCAGCACTGGGCCCAGGCGGATGCGCTATCGCCTTCGGCTGCGCTGACGCCGAGTGTGCGGCGCACTCTACGGAATCGATCGCGTTACGAGGTTGCGAACAACAGCTACGCAAACGGTATCGTCTCGACGATCGCGAACTATACGATCGGCACCGGGCCGGTTCTTCAGGTTCGTACTACGAACGAAGAGTTGAATCTTTGCTTCGAGCGAGCGTGGTCCGAGTGGTGCGCTGCGGTCGATCTACCCGAGATTTTGCGCACGATGCGTCGCTGCGTCGTCGTCGATGGCGAGGCCTTCGCGATCCTCTGCGACTATCCGCGGCAGCTGACGAAAGTCAAGCTCGCAGTTCGACTCGTCGAGCCGGAGCAGATTAGCGAAGGTCCGATCTCTGCGCTCATGCAATCGGTCGAGGGTATCGTTTTCGACGACTACGGGATGCCAGCGGCGTATCACGTTCTGCGGCGACATCCCGGTGACATCACGGTTGCAGACATCGACTACTCGTACGAGACGATACCGGCGGACTCCGTCATCCACTACTTTCATCGCGAACGACCGGGCCAGTGGCGTGGTGTCCCTGAGATCACGCCGGCGCTGCCGCTCTTTTCGATCTTACGTCGATTCACGCTCGCGACCGCTGCCGCAGCCGAGACCGCAGCGAATCTCGCGGCTGTTTTGCAGACCGACTCGGCCGCGTACATTCCGCGCGATGCGGAACGATTCGCACGCGAACTCGTCTGGCAATTCGTCGATCTTCGACCGCGCAGTGCGACCGTGTTGCCACCGGGGTGGCGTCTGTCGCAGATGACGGCGCAGCATCCAACGACGACCTACGGCGATTTTGTGTACCACCTCATGAGCGAGATCGCGAGGTGCCTCAACGTTCCCGTCGTGGTTGCGCTGAACGACTCTTCGCGCGCGAACTTTTCGAGTGGCCGACTCGATCTTCGCAACTGGTATCGCGCACTCGAAGTCGAACGTGCACGGATCGAAGCGATCGTGCTCGAACCGCTACTGCAAGCGTTTTATCGCGAGTGGCGCGTTGCTGACAGCGAGGCGTCAGCGTTAGTCGGCCTAGGTCGCGACGTACCGGATCACGAGTGGTACTGGCCTGCGCTTGAAGGCGTCGATCCGGAGAAAGAAGCGAAAGCGCAACGTTTGCGCCTTAAGAGCGGACTGACGACGTTCGCGTACGAGTACGCGAAGCAGGGCCGTGATTGGATGACGGAGTTGCGTCAGCGAGCGAAAGAGTACGCGCTCGCGAACGAACTCGGTCTCGATTTCCTTTTCGAGAAAGGAGGTAATAGCGATGCCGAAGACGACGAAAAAGTTTCTTCGGATTCGAGCGAAGGCGAGGATT
>Ga0308411_10000459_pt1 | contig 26846 bp, 42 predicted proteins | sample HotsprottomLayer_2_FD_203530 | JGI IMG/M metagenome (GOLD analysis project Ga0308411, IMG submission 203530) | Hot spring phototrophic mat microbial communities from Octopus Spring, Yellowstone National Park, Wyoming, United States -... | ecosystem: Environmental > Aquatic > Thermal springs >... | reverse complement strand
GAGTAATAGTTCTGCCCATATCAAGGCTCTGTGGTCGACTTGCAGGTCACTAATTCTTTGGTGCACCGCACCTGCAAGCCCGTTGCTGGATTCTATGCGAAAAATCCAGTTGGTTCTGAAAATCACACGACAGCCTCTAATGGCAAACTACGCCTACCAACAAAAAGTGATCACCTCTTAGTGACGAAAACAAGCTCAATGTAAAATGCTGACCAATTCAAAGTTTTATCTCTTGGTTAAGCTAAGATGATCAATGCAAAAAAACGTAAAGTCCTCAAGTGATTAATCTCGTTAACAAGACCAACTCAATTAAAACAAAAACACTCTTAGAATTCAGGCGTATTATTATAGTCTAAAAATTTAGTTGTGTTGTGAGAGAAGGTTACGCATCACATCTTAAAAATTTTACGAACGAAAACCGCTATCCCTGATACTACGACTGACATAGTTTGTGACATTGTTAGCAATGTTTGCGATGTTATAATGTAGATAAGTAATGCAAGTAATGTTTAGGTAATGAACTGTTTGAAAGTTTTGAAATATTCCTGGTGCTACGAATAATTTAATTTATGCCACCAACACTTACAATGCTCCGAGTGATTAACAATGCTACAAAGATTATTAATGATGCTACTAATGTTAGAGTAAATTAAAATTACTTCGGAGACCGAATTAATCGGAATACGAAATAATGTTGTAACATTGATTAGCTTATTTTTATTTAGACTAAATCTAAATAAGAGATTGGGACGCAATCTTATCTTTACAATTTTGTCAAGATTTGTTACTTTTTGTTAATTTTGTGCTATTAAAATTTAGATTGATTTTGCAATTGTTTTAATGTTTGTAATGTTATTAATTAAGTGAATTTTGTTAGTGAATTAAGTTTTATTTGTAATTAAAATTTGGAAGGTTTTAAAATAAAAAAGCCAGCTAAAAGCTGGCCTGTGATAATTAAGATTTGAAATTTAGGTTTTATCCACAATGAGTTTCAAATAATGCATCTAAAAAATCTACAATTCTTTTATTCACCGCTATATTATAGTCATAGCACAAATCGATATATTTCTGAGAGTTTAAAATTTTAAACACCTTAGCCACCAATTCATTATCGCTGACCAATTGAATATAATCAACAACAATCGGTAGAATCACTTTATTTTTGTTAATTTGAAATACTTCCTCAAAGGAATCCATAATATCGAATAAGTATGCGTGATATCCTAAATTATAACTTTTACTAACGACCACCGCGCCCTTTTTCCCATCGGATAAAATAGTTGAAATCATAAAGTTAACAACTTGACTCTGATCATTTTCTTTAACAATAAGAAAATCACCTTCCTTTCTAAAATCATATTCATAATAATCCATAAATACTGGCATTAGCCTCACCGTGTTGTCTACATTAAAAAGGAATTCTTTATAGGCAATTAAATTACCTTTAAGTACTAATAAAGATTTTGAACAATTAATTACTAGACACATAGTTTTGACTCCTTTTTTGTTTGTTTTTGTTTTTGTTAATTGTTAAACAAAATTTAATGAACTAATTTCAATCAAAATATAATAATAGGTTTTAATTTTGTCAAGTAGTTTTGAAAAAATTTTTGTAAGTTTTTCCTTACAAACTTGTAAGAATTTCCTTACAAACGAAATTGAGTAAATTACTTGAATTTGCTAAATCCTTTTATTATATTATTAAGATTATTGAAAACTATATAAATTTTTGATTTCGTTTATAATTTCTATTATAAATTTTTAACTTTTAAAAACCCAGTTATAAATTTTTAGTCTCCCGTTATGAATTTTTAATTTCTAAAACAAAAAAAGCTGGCAAACGCCAGCTATGGTGTCTAGCGTTTGGCATATGGGAATTAACTTCCCATTGCCAGTAATAACGACTAATGTCTGCAGATATCCGTTGGATATCTGTTCCATAACTACTTTATACTCATTGCCTTTCATTTTTTTAAAGTTTTTCATTGTTAATCTCCTTTCAGTTTTGTTTATTAATTATTAATTAAATATTATGTTCCAGCTCTTTGTGGTTATCTAAGCTAATTTCATTATAGAACTTTTTACCACAACATTCTACGACTGGATGTTTGCTCCAGTCGTGTTTGATTTTTAATCCGCTCGTTCCTGCAGTCCAGCAGGAACGGCAAAGAGTGATTCCGCTCGATGATTTTACAAACCAAGTGGAACCACACCAGGGGCACCAATAATTAGCCCCACATTGTTTACAAGTTATTTGGAATTTTTTCATTTTAAAGTCTCCTTTTTTTGTTTGTTAATTTTTATCGCAAATACTTATTATACTTCAAGATATAGTCTTTGACATCCTTTGTCAACCTGCGACTATATCGCTGATTTTCACCGTCCCACACTTGGACGGTGATCTCGTCAAGCTCAGTTTTCCACAAGCTCGCCATTTCGAGCCAGCCACAACCAACCCGAGCAATATCTCGAGCGGCCACTTTAGCTTCTTTAAGTGTTTTAAATTCCGCCCAATCGTGAATCCAATCGTTCCCGACGATCCAGACAGAATATTCTTTCTCTTTCATTTTTGTCTCCTTTCTTTTTGTTTTTATTTGTTTTTAGTTAATTGTTAAACAAAATTTGAATTAACTTTAATTTCAATTGCAATATAACAACATAAGTTAAACTTGTCAAGTCTTTTTCAAAATTTTTTTGTAGGATTTTCCTTACAAACTTGTAAGTATTCCCTTACATAAGTTTTTATTCAAACCTCCTTGATTTTTAAAATTCAAATTCTTAGCTTTTAAAAAATTTTAGCCAGCCAAAAACCAGCTGGCAATGTGAATTTTTTTGCAAACTTGCAAAGCAGGTAAAATCCGCTTGCAAGTGAAATATAAATTTTTACTCAAGGAAACCCGTTATGAATTTTTTGTCTAAAAACCCCGTTGTGAATTTTTGCTCACAAAATCCCTTCCGTGCAATCCACCGCTCGCAACTTTCCAAGACCCCGTTATAAATTTTTAACTTATTAATCCCCTGTTATGAATTTTTAATCTCTCAATCCTCCCTTATAAATTTTTAACTTGTAAGCAAAATCCTACAGCCTTGTAAGTAAAATCCTACAAAAATTTTCCTAATATAACTTGACAAAACAACAATAAGTTTTTATATTGCATACGAAAAAAACAGGAACGGAGATAGAAATGAGACTAAAAATAACAAAAAATAAATTCGGAGAGCTCTCAGGCTCTCCGATATTCGAAGACGGGAAGGTGATATTTCCATCCTTCACCAATCCTGAGATTGCTCAGGAAGGTGAAGAGTGGGAAGTTGAATTAATAAAATTAATCCCCCTTAACAAGGTTGACAAAAAAGGTCAGCCTATGTTTAAGGGGATTTTTGTTTTAAAAAACAAAATTTATTCCCACCCGAACAGCCTTGCGACGGCTTTGTTCGGTGAGAGTAATAAGGTTTTTTTATTTGATGAGGAAAATAAAATTTTTAATTTAAAATGTGGGGAACATTTTGAGCAGTTCCCTGCTCGATTGGTCTCCCGAAGGTTTGAAACCTTCTATGGAGAAGTATGGGAAAGGCTCGAGTTTGAGCCAGATGTGAAAAATGGTAAGGTTGATTTCCCAGCTCGTCGTCAAATAATTAATAGATTTTCACCACCTTTTAACAATCTCCCGATAGATACACCTCAGGAAATAATCCAAAAAGCACTCGAAAATTACAATGTTATTCTCGAAAAAGAGAATAGCATAAAACAAAAATATGCTTATCGGAATAATTACATCAACAATAATCCTTTTCCAAAAAATTATAAGTTGTTACTCGCAACAGGGAATTATGAAATAATTAAATTAAACGAGGGAAATCCACTCAGCCCTTTAAACGGACACGAATATGATGTGTTCCGTATAGGAGATTGTAAATTTATTCCTCATATCAAATTCATTGACGAAGAATGGTTGGAATTAGACGATCCACCATTCAGCGTCGATGGTGACAAAGACACAATCTGGCGTGTTATGGATTATATCGTTGCGCCAGATTTTGTTGGAGGTAAACACGGGTTCTTCTTCAAGCTTTTTGGCATAGAAGAACCTGATTTTAATGGCATTCTGCAAGCAAGATTTCTCTATGCCGAAACAGTTAAGTCCAGCTTTGCGTATGAGACTTTGCGCTCGCAAGGCGATGAAACAACTCATCATACTGATTATGATGAGGCTATTAAAGGGGCTTTGGAATTCCAAGTTCCTGAAGATATAAAAGAAGTTATAATAGACAACGAATTATTTACAATTCATTATGTCCCAACAATTATTCGAGGTTTATTTGAAGAAGCAGACTTCGAAGAAGGCGTTGGAGCTAAGGACGCTACTTGGTATTTTAATTCTCACACATTCGCAGGCGTATTTCTATATTATGAAACCAAAACAAATTTCAAATTAGAAGTCTGTGAAAGGTTTGCTAAGGAAGTTAAAACAGGATTTACGGCTCAAACAAACTTGCCGAGTTCCGTTCGTTTAATAAACAAATTAAATAAATCAAAATAAGGAGAAGCAACAATGAGATCAAAACATCTTTTAACAATAAGCAATCACGCTCCTGAAAAATGGAGCGATAAACAAAAACAAGGATGGGATAAGATTGAGTTCTATCCCTTTCCTAATATTCCTGCCGACATAAGCTCGGCAGAGGTGATTGTGAACTATGCAACTCCAATCTGTCAAAAGATTGGAGAGTTTTATAATAATTGCGATGTAGAGAATGCTGAAGGATATGTTAATATACAGGGAGAATTTAGTTTATGCAAAGCCGTGTTTGACGCTTTGCACGGCGAGAATGTCAGATTTGTATTCCCAACAACCGAAAGAAAGGTTGTTGAGACACAAAATCCTGATGGAACTACAACTAAAACAGCCATCTTTGAATTTGTTCAATGGCGAGAGATGTAAAGACAAAGTATAAATTTTTAATCAAAGCTCGCTCTAAATTCCATAGGGCGAGCAAAATTCATAAATCAAAAAAGATTTATTCACGGAAAAACAAAAAATGGAGGAAATATGAACCTCATTAACACCGATCAATTCCAAGAAATGCTCGTCAATAACGGATTGTCTTATTCCAAAGCTAATATATATTGGTGGATTAGGACATTTCAATTGCCCGCAAAGAAAGTCTTGCGGGACTACCTTATCGCAGAAAGTGATGCGATAAGTTTCATTGAAAAACTTAAAGAACGACAAGACAAAAGGAGAGGAAGGAAAAGCAATGGAAATTATTAAGAAGGATAATATAAGTATTATTTTAAAAGACATTAGCCGTGAAGATATTAAAAACACGGCTATTGAATTTTCAACCAGTCAAATTGCCCCCCTTGACCGAGCCTTCATTGTTTATGTCCTCAAGAAATTAATTGAGGACATCGAAAAATTTGACAAAGACAAAGAAGTTGAAGCCCTTCGTGAATTTTTTAAAACACACAAAAATTCAACCACTCCACCAGAGCTTAAATCTGGATTTGGAGTGATTGAACGACCAGTTTATGAAAAAAGATACTCAGATGAACACCTTGCGTTAGAATTGCAAACAAAGATAAAAGAACTTCAAGAGCAACTTAAAGCTCTTGAAATTAACGAAGTCAAATCTTACACTTATTATATAAAGGAGACAAACAATGGAAAATAAGGAACTTCAAAAGATTGAAAATCAAACAATTCAATCTTATCATTTATCTGAAGAAGACATCAGAACTCTTGTAGATGCTGGTGTCATTCCTGAAGATGCTACGCAAGGCATTATAAAATTATTTGCAAGATTTTGTGCCGAAAAAAATCTTAGCCCCTTCACCAGACAAATCCATCTTATACCACGATTTAATAGCGAACTCAATCGGAAACAATTTACTATTCAAATAGCCATTGATGGTTTAAGAAGTCTTGCTGAAAGAACAAACAAATATGCTGGGACAGATGATTATCTATTCGATGAAGGATTAACATTATATGAAATGGTTAAAGCAGGGCGCAAAAGACCAACAACTGCAACTGCAATTGTATACAAGATTTTACCTAATGGTAATGTGCATCCTATTCGAGCCTCTGCTCGGTGGGAAGAGTATTATCCTGGCGCTGGTAAAAAATCTTTTATGTGGGATAAAATGCCATTCCTTATGCTCGGTAAATGTGCCGAAGCCCTCGCACTAAGAAAGGCATTTCCAGATGTTGCAAGTGGACTTTACACCGATGAAGAAATGCAACAAGCAGATATTGATGTCAAAGTTGAAATCGTTGACGACTCATCACCAAAAAAAGTTGAAATTACAAAAGATAAAAAAGTTAGTAAAGAGACAAGAGATAAATTGATAAAATTAGCAAACCATAAACTTTTTGAACGCATTTCTGAAGGCAACACTCAATCGGATCGTGCTATCCTTTTGAAAATTGCAACTGATCCTAATTTAACAGAACAAAAAGCATTGGACTTAATCGAACGATGTAATAATGCAATTATGCAAGCATTAGCCGAAGAAGACAAGTTAAGGAATTCCATTGCAAAAGCAATAGTTAATCGCAGAGATGATGAAGAATTTGAAAAAATGGTACTTGATTTATTACCCGACTTGCCACCTTTCTATAATGAAAGTGACATGTTTACAGAATTACAAAAATATTCCACCGAACAATTAGAACAATTAAAAGGGAGATTAGGATTATGATTTGCGAAAAACACAAATTCTATCAAAGAATAGGATTTTGCCCTACTTGTAGATTTGAATATAATGTTATCAATCCTAAGTTATTTGAAATTTCTGCTTTAGTCTCAAAGATTATTGACATCTTTGAAGAAATTGAAAATGAAATTGATTTACAAAAAATTGAGGGATTGAATTACAATCCTTCTGAGATTGATAAGCTTTTTGAAATCGAAATCGGTAGTAAAAAGTTAACAATTAATGACTTCAAATTTTATTTAGAACAACTTCAAAAAAATTTGGAGTAATTATGAACAAACGAGCTTTGATTGAAAAAATTTGCAATTCACAAACACCAGAAGAGGCGTGGAAAATTATCGTTCACGAATGGAACTATATCTATTCCTTGCAGGATGCAAGTGAAGAGTGGTGGAACTATCGTAATTTTTTGAATAATCTTTTCAAAATTTTCAAAGAAGCATTAAAAGAAGGAGACTAAAATGTATAGAAAAACAATCATTGAACAAGAATTTCTTATAAAGGATTTATACAAAGCAAGCGAGAGCTTTGCAAGTGCTCTTGCTGAATTTATTCCGAGCAACGATCTCGAGATTAGGCAAGATTATATCGACCTTGCCTACGAACTTGCGAGTTATTTTCGTAATTATACTGAGGTTTTGCTGGAATTTATAAACGAACACGAAAAAGAATTTGATGATGGCTGGCAAGAATATCTTTGGAAAATGATTGAAAGCAATAACAATAAAATTAAAAAGTATTTGAGGAGATAGAAAAATGAAAAATTCAGAAAAACCTTGCGAAAACTACGAGATGGCACTTTCGCAAGATTGTGCCATCTGTCCTGACAATGAGTGCCCTTTTAGGAAAACAGGCAATCCTGTAGCAACACTTATGATTTACCTGTTATTGATTTTTGTTCTGTTTTTAACTGGAGTGCTGTTATAATGGAAATAAAACTTTCACAAATAAGCGAAACAAAAACGGAGACAATCCTTATTCTAGATAACCAAATCCAAGTCTATTTAGGACTGCTTAGTAAAAATCAATTAAGAAGTCTTATCAAAGACTTAGAACAAATTATTCGTCAAATCAAAAATCATTTAGGAGACACAAAAAATGGAGACTAATTATATTCAATTTTAATGACAATTGCTGAGAATACAATCCAAGTTATAGTTGCTCCGTTCACATACTTTGTTGCAATTATGTCACCTTATTTAATTTGCAATGAAAGGTTTTGAAAAATTATTATAAATTTTTAATTTCCACAAAAAGGAGATAAAAATGTATTCGAGTTGCGTTTCCCACCCTGCAAATGATAAGCTAATCATTATAAGAGAAAGTTATGTTAATGCTCTTGGTGATCCAAAACTGGCAATATTAGTCAACTTCTTTGAACATTGGCATAACTACAAATTGGCAAATCGTGAGCAAATTCAAAAAATAGAAAATAAACAACAGACTTTTGATGGTGAAACAGACGAAATTCCAGAATTTCCTTTCAAAAGTCTTTTGCAATGGCACACCTATGAAGAAATTTATCAAGCAACCTTCGGACTGATAGGAATTAGAAATTTACCTGTTTACATCAGAAAGTTAGAAGAGCTTGGAATAATTTCAATCCACAAAAATCCTAATCCAAAATATGCTTACGACCGAACTAATTTTTATCTTTTCCATCCAGAAAAACTACAGCAACTTTTAGACCAAGATAATCCATCAACGCAAATTGCACATCTCGAGAATGACAAAATGCGGTCAGAGTCACCGCAAAATGCGGTGAACAATAACATAGATAACTACATAGGTAACTTTAAAAATATATATACAGAGAATGATAAAGAATTGTCAAATATTGATGATATTAATAATCCAGATATGGATATTAGAGAAAAGATACTTAGACTTGGATCACTATATTGGTCACGGATACTTAGAAATTTTGAAATTCAAGAGCTTGAAAAACTTATTCAAGAACATGGCTTTGATAAGGTTCACGAGGCATTTAAAGAAACCTGCTTGCGAAATAAGAGCAATGTTCATTACTTAAAACAAATTGTAATTAATCCATTCCCACCACAACAATTTTCAAATGCTCAATCAAAAGGAAGGAAGCTCTCCGCAGCGAAAAAAATTTTACTTAAACTTCGACAGCAACAAGCACAAGAGGTTGCAAAATGACAAGAGAATATTTCTTATCATTAATAGGCAAACTCGATGCATTAAGATATGCAATTGAAGATGAAGAAATTTTAGAAATTTACTACGAAAGACTTAACAATCTTCAAGAGGACATTTTTAAAGAAACTATCGAATGCATTCTGGACAATCAGAATGAATTTCCTACAATCGCTGAAATTCGTGGCAAATATTACGAGATTAGAGAAGCAAGGTATAGGTTTTGTCAAAGATGTAATAAATATTGCCCGAAACATACACACGAATGTTTTGTTTATAAAAACTTGTTGATATTAAAAAAATATTCACCTTTGGAATTCAAAGAAAAAATATCAAATCCAGTTTATAAACAAATCTTCCAAAAATTTGGAGGTAAAAATGGAAAAAATTAAAAATCCACAATTCACAATAAAACAACACAATAAACGCAAAAGAAATCGCAAAAAATTTGGAGCAAGACCTCTGCGAATTAAGAGCAAGTTTTGGAACTGGGTTTATAACGAACATCCAGATCCGCAATATGTAGTTATGATTTATTCTTATAATCGTAGCACAACAAACATAAGGAATGGAAAATAAAAGGAAGGAGTTCCAAAATGGAAACACTTGATAATATAAAATTCGTTAAACAAAACTTAACGGAGATAAGAGATGCTAAAACTTGAAATATCCTATCACGCTCTGAATGGTTTACTCGAGGCTTTGGAAATTGCCTCGAAGACAAAAAACACAAATGACACTTATTATAATACGATCATTGACTTAAAATACCAAATAAGGCTTTACATCGATAAAGTCAATGGTTTAACAGATGCCGATTATTCAAGAATAGGACTGAGAGGCCTTAGAAATAAGATAAAAATCGAAAATTGATGGTGTTTTTCTTAAATTTTTCTTATATTTGCATTAATCCAAAACTTTTGAAAATGTTATGGAGACTGGATAAAACAAAAAAATTAAATAAGGAGATTAGAAAATGTGTTTAAAAATCAGAAATTCCGATTATTGTGTATTAAGTTATGATGGATATAATGTTGGATATAAAAGATTTAGAATTAATTATCAAGGTAAATCGATTATATTAGAACCATTTATAGAGGAGTGCCAATATAAATTTAAAAAAGTTGGTGATTTGCTGATTGTTGAACCTCATAACCGAGAGCAAAATATTTTGTTATTTTTAAACATAAAGAATGGTGGAAGGTATAACTTCGAAACCTCAACAACAAAGGAATATAAATTGGGACACCATATTCTTCAATTCCCAATCGAGGGGTCCGAAAGTGAATATTTTGATATTTTTAATGTAGAAAATGGTATAGCAACACTACCTGTGATTTTTGTTGATGAAAATGTTCAGATGGTTGCCGAAAAAGTTGTTGTTGATCAATTTAGCATTCCAAACTCAAGAGTATATTTTCAACTATGCGAACACTATGGTGTTTTTCCAAATAAGAAGGTTGAGAAGTTTTTAACTGAATTATTCAAGTTATATTGATTATCTTAAATTTTTTATATTTGCATTAAGTTAATTGAAATTTTGCTGGCGGTGATGTAAGGAGATACTTCGGTTGGGAAGCTACTCCTTACAAAATTTCCCCGGTTAATAATAAAAAAGGAGACAAAAAAATGGCTCGATTTAACAAAACAAAAGAAACAACAATTACTACTAACTTAGCTGGTGGTAGAGCTTATCGACACTCCCCAGAAATGGAGTTAATAGTATCAGTATTAAACACCTTCCTTGAAGACAAATTTTACGAAAGTGGTGATAATCGAATTGCTCGTATAAAAAAATTAATACAAAAAGTCAAACCTGAATTTGTAGCCAAACTTTCTATTTTAGCAAGAAAAGAATTTCACTTGCGTAGTGTTACGCATCTTTTAGTTGCGGAATTATCCCGCATTCACAGAGGTAATTCTCTTGTATCAAAAGCAATCCAAAGAATAGCAGAAAGACCAGACGATTTAATTGAAATAGTTGCTTATTTAGGGAAACCATTACCAAACCAAGTAAAGAAAGGAATTAGAAAGGCTCTTTTGAATTTTGACAAATATCAATTGGCAAAATATAGAACGGAAAATCACAAAGTTAAACTTGTGGATTTATTCAACTTGGTGCATCCAAAACCTGCAAATGAAGAGCAGGCAAAAGTATGGTGTGATTTAATGACTGGAAATTTGAAAAATACTGAGACTTGGGAAGCAAGGTTATCAAGTGGTGAAAATAAGGCAAAAGTTTGGAGAGAATTGGTATTAGAAGAAAAAATTGGCTATATGGCTTTGTTGAGAAACTTAAGAAATATAGATGAACAGGCAGATGAAGCGACAAAGAAAAAGGCTTGTGAAATAATTGCAAATAAAGAGCGAGTGTTGAAATCTAAGCAGTTGCCGTTTAGATTTTACACTGCTTATAAGGAAGTTAGAAATCAAGATATGCTTGAGGCAGTTTCAAAAGCACTGGAATATTCATTAGAGAATGTTCCTGTCTTTGATGGTAAAACACTTGTTGCAATAGATGCTTCGGGTTCAATGAGTGGGAAATCGATTGAAATTGCATCAATATTCGCAGGTGCCTTAATTAAAAAGAACAATGCGGAAGTTGTTATGTATAGTGATGATATAAGAGGATTTAGGTATTTACGAAACGAACCAATATTAACATCTGCAGATAGAATTATAAAAGAAGCTATGTATCGTGGGACGCAGACATCACTTGTGTTTGAATATGCTTATCAATCAAATATTATGTATGATAGGATTATTATCCTGTCAGACAACGAAAGTTGGATTGAAAGATATGGAGTTCAGAGATATTATCTTGAATATTTAAAGAAGAATCCAAATGTATATGTATATTGCGTAGATATTCAAGGATATGGCACAAAAGATATTTCCCGTCCACGCACATTTCATATTGCTGGATGGAGCGAAAAGATTTTTGATTTTATGAAATGGATTGAGAAAGAAAATCAGCTTATAGATTTTGTGAATAAAGTAGAAATTTAATTGTTCTTTGAGTTTTTATGGATGGTGATAGGAAGGGATACTTCGCCTGCTAAGCGAAATGTTGTGGGTTCGAGTCCCATCAGAGGTTACTCCTCTGTAGCTCAATTGGTAGAGCTTTTAATTCCCTTCCTAACTTTCCTCCATAAATTTTTAAGCTGGCGGTGAATGAAAGAGCTACTTCGATTTCAACTTGTGAAATCGAGCTAAATACTCTTTCAAATATTCCCCAGCTTTTTTATATTTGCATTAATCCAAAATGTTTTCAAAACATTTTGGAGGTGGAAGGTTTAAGAGCCTTTGCCCCGATGTGATTAGCATCGGGGTTTATAATTAAAAACTAACAAAAGGAAGGAGACTTTGTTATGTGTTTAAGTTTTTCAAATCAAAAGAAAGTATTAAGATACTTTGAATGGTTTGTTGGATTTAAAGGATTTTCTATTTCTGTTGTGGAAGGGTTAGTCACTTTAAATCCCCTTTTTATTACAAGTTTTGGATATGGGTTTAAGGTTATTGATAACAAACTAGTCGTCGAACCATATAATCAAAGGCAAAAAGTTTGTTATAAATTAAATGTTCATAACACTTTTGAAAAAGCATATGTCCTTGAAATTGAAAAGACCGCTTATATTGGTTATCACATATATCAGTTTCCAAAGGAATACGATACTAAAACTTGTTTTAGTGAATTTAGTATTAAAGACGATGAGGCTACGCTACCTGTAATGTTTGGCGAGGAACATATACAAATGATTAGTGATAATATTGTTGTTGATCAGTTCGCAATACCAAATCAAGATATGTATGTTAGCTTCTGTGAGCTATATCATATTGAGCCTAAAAGAAAAATAGTTAAATTTTTGAAAAAACTTTTTAAAAGTTATTCTTAATTAATTTTAAAATAGACAAAAAAGGGGATTTTATTATGTGTTTAACAATTCTAAATCAAGAGAAAGCGTTAAAATACTTTGGATGGATTGTAGGATATAAAAAATTTTCTATTTCTATTGCGGAAGGGTTAGTCACTTTAAAACCTTTTGTTATTGAAAATTTTGAATATAAGTTCAAGGTTATTGATAATAAATTAGTCGCCGAACCATATAATCAAGAGCAAAAAGTTTATTATAAATTAAATATTCATTATAGCCTTGGAGAAGTATATGACCTTGAAATAGAGAAGACTACTGAGATCGGTTATCACATATATCAGTTCCCAAAGGATTCCAATATTGAAGTTTGTTTTAGTGCATTTCGTATTAAAGGTGATGAGGCTACGCTACCCGCAATATTTGGCAAGGAACATATACAAATGATTGGTGATAATATTGTTGTTAATCAGTTCGCAATACCAAATCGAGATTTATACATTGATCTTTGTAGATTATATAATATTAAGCCTGATGGAAAAATAATTGAGTTCTTAGAAAAACTTTTTAAAAGTTATTCTTAATTAATTTAAAAATAAACAAATAAAAAGGAGCTATTATGCAAGTCAGCCAAAGTCTCTATCAAGAGATGAAAACTTATTCGGAATTGCGAAAAAAGTATAATTCAATTCTTGATAAATTTAATGATATTGAAGAAAAGATTTTTAACAACCGATATTTTGTTAAAGAAATAACTCCTGCCGAGCTTAAAAACAAAGCAAGAAAATATCCCACCTATAAGGAGTTCCAGAGCGAATATCAAAATCTTTGCAAGGAAATCAAAAATGCCTTGCGAAAATTTAAGTTTAATGTGACACCAGAACTAAAAAGACTGGAATTCGAAAATGAAGTTATTGACCAAGCTCAAGCAATGTTAAATCGATGGAGTAAATCACTTACAAATAAAATCTTTGCAGAGCTCGGAATAAATTAAAATCCACTAAATCCAAATATTTGTTCAATAATATCGTTGTAATTGCTTTCATTAGCAATGTAATAATTACTCGTCTTTTCGAGATATTCTTTCATTATTCTTTGACCTCGAGATAATTTATCTTTACCGATTTTAATTTCAATGAAATGAATATCCCCTTTGCAACGCTTTCCAATTATTATAATATCAGGCAAGTCAATAGCACCTTTGCCATAAGCTTTATAAAATTGCAAGTTGCGAACGATAAAGCCGTATTTTTCAAGTTGTTTAAAAGCTTGCGAAATTTCTTTCTTCATAATACTTGACTATTAATAATTTTTTTGTTTTCAACCTTAAAAAAATCTCCTTCTCTAATCACAAACGCAAATCCGTGATTCCAGTTATTAACTGGAAAGAAAGTAGGATAAAGTCCGCAAAGACATCCTATAGACCATCCACCAAAGGTTTTGTCTTTAATATTTCTCTGAATATAATCCTGTGTCCTGTGGAAATGTCCAAATAAAACATTATCAAAAGCTTTTAATAAATGCATCCTCGCAACATTAATTCCACTGCCAAGTATTTCGTGTCCGTGAATGATATTCAAACTTCCAACTTTAATAATCGAATAAGGATCAACATAATCAACATTAAATTGATACAATTTCAAAAAGTTCTCAATTTCTAATTCTTGAATTCCTTCTAACTGCTCAGCATTATTCTCAATAAATTTCTTTAACCTTAATTCGTGATTACCAGCTTTGAATATTATTTTTTGCTTTGGAAATTTCTCACGAAGTTTAGTTAAAAACATTATAACAAGGTTTCTTTCATAAGCAATGTTTCTATCCAACAAAGACTTTTCAAATCGAGAAATTCCAGCAAAATCAATTATGTCACCATTTAAAATTATTGTATCACATTTATTGTCATATCCATATTTCAAAGCAATCCTTAAAGCATCGTTATCGTGATATTTAATGTGAATATCAGAAATAATCAAAATTCTTTGATATTGATTAGGTAAGTCATAAAAACTAGGTTTAATCGCACTACTTGGAATATCTTCAAATTCAAATTCCTTTTCTTCAAAATCAAAATCAAATTCTTTTGCTTGTTTACTGACTTCCTGCCTAACAACATAAGATACGATTTTTCTAAAACCTTCTGCTTGAATAGGAACATCATTCTCCGATGTTATAATTACTGCAAGTTTTGTCATTGAAAGATGCGGATACTTGCGATAATATCGTAAAATCAAATCACGATATTTTGATGCTTGTTTTGAAATATTCATTTTCTACTCCATTTTTGATTGATAAAAAAGAGCCACTGCCCTTAGCAGTGGCTAGAGAACGGAGACAAGAAGAAGGAGACTGGAAGGAGATTAGAGGAGACATCATCTTATTGTCAATATTTTGTAATAAACACCTATTGAAATATTTGGATTAATTTTGCCTTTATCGTCAAAACCTATTCCAGCGCCTATGCCTAAGAATAAATTCGGTTCTTTTGTAATCGTTTTAATAATTTCTTTTTGTTTTAATTGATAGTTAATATCGAATAGATTTACAGGCTCATAATAGTATCTAATTCTTAACGATAAAGAACTATCAGAATAAGTTGTATCAGCGGTTGCTCTCTTAATTTCTTGATCTTCAAAACCAGTAAAATAATCTTCATATTGAGGTATTTCGCTAATTCTAATAGTATCAATTTTTGCTTTTGTAACAATTCGTTGTTTAATAATCGGCAAATAAATTGTATCTATTTTAATTGACTTAATCTCAACAATTTTTTCGATTTGTTTAGGTTTTTGTAAAAACTTATAAACTAAAAGCCCACCTAAAATGCCTATGATTAAAACAAAAACAAAATCTTTTAGTTTCATATAATATAGCCTCCGAATTTTGTTAGATATTCCTCAATTTTTGTTCCAAGTCCATCCTTAACATCTTTACCATTTAACCATTTCAAAAATCCACCAAGTCCAACTAAGTGAATTCCTGCAACGATGCCTGATAATGTAAGTTTTATGCCACGAATATTTTTATTAAGTAAATGCGAATATCTTTTTAATATTATCTGTTTTAAATCTTCACAATGTTTCTTAAATACCTCATCTTGTAAATTTTTATTCATTAAAAATTCTTTCTTTGAAATCTTCATTGCTTTCTGATATTTAGCAGGATGTGAATTTTTGCCATATTCATCAATTGAAATCCCTAAATCCAGAAGTCTTGCCTTTCCAAATTGATAAGCACCTAAGAAACCAAACTTATTCTCAATATCATATCTATTCGAACTTTCTCTTTGTCTAATTGCTTTTGCGAATTCATCAAATCCGCCTTTCATTTAAATCTACCAATAATTGTTATTACTAAATTCAAAATGAGTAATATTGTTAAAATTGTTCCTAATGATTTATAAGCTGTTTGAAATAAAAATGAATATCGTGTTCTATTGTATAAATCCGAGAAGAATTTATTCTTATCAACAATCTCTTTTGGTGAATCTCCGTTTGTAATTACAATTGTTGTCCGCTCAATTAATTTATTCTCAAATTCTTGAAATTTTTGTTCAACAAAACCACGCAATACCATCATCTCGTTAATAACATCATCAACTTTTTTTGATATTACCTGTAATTCTTTAGAATGCTTTTCGATTTTATCCTTAATCGGTTCTTTTCTTCGCATCTTTCAGAAGCCTCCAAATGAATATTAACGAGAGAAGAAATATTACATCCATTATTGTAATGTGTCTTTTTTACCTAATACTTTGTCTGTGAACAAAGTCCACAAAATGCCGACTACGAATAACACAAGTCCAGATACAAATTCTTCATATTGAGTCTGTGTGTATCCAAGATACACAAGCACGGACCCGACAAACTTCATTGACCACCTGACTACATATTTAGTCAAAAATGGCACTACTTTTTGTAATAAAAAATCTTTAACGAATTGATATTTGTCTTTCATACCAACCTCCAAATAATTAATAATAAAGAAATTGAGACAATTAAAGTGAGAATTCTAAAGGCAATATGAATTTTTTGATTAGTTCCTAAAATTTTGATTAGAAATTGTTCAATTCTACTTTGTGTAGTTGTTGAAATACGATAAAAAGGAAATCCACGCAAAACATTATAACAGCCATCAAATAGAAATTGATAAAGCATACCAGTAAAAACTAAAGCAATTAGACTTTTAAGAATGCTCCATTTTATTAGATAAACAACAAACAAGAACACAACTAAAACTGCAATCCATTGCCATTGTTTCCATTTTCTTTGCATCTCTTTTGCAATTAGTGGCTCATTATAACTAAACTTTTCTAAATCTCTGTAAACATTCATAAAAGCCATTATGATACTAAAAACTATAGTAAATAACACAAATTGAATAATCATTCTTTTTCAACTCCGAATTGTTATTACCAGCTTGATGGAATTGGGATTCTTTTCCAAGTATTTGTTGCAACACAAATGTAAATGTAATTAGCATCATAACACATCTCACCAACATTGCCTGTTGCTGTTGGTGAAGTTATTGTTCTAAATTGAAGTCTTATTGTAGTCCCATTAATATCTAATCCATTACTCGTCAGAGCTGGTATTTTCCCTAATCCGTGAGTTGTAGTTCCACTTCCAATTACTACTTGATTATTACTGGTTGTATAAGTGTTAGCACCTATAGCAATTGAATTCTGAGCATCGACTTTTTGCAAACCACTAAAACCAGAATAGTATCCTACAAAGACATTATCAGACCCGATTGTTAACGAGCCTCCTGCAATAGCTCCTACCACCGAATTGTTATACCCCGTGGTATTAGAATAAAGGGCACCTCGACCCAGAGCGGAATTGTTGTGCCCCGTGGTATTAGAATAAAGGGCATTTATTCCTATCGCTGAATTGAAATGTCCTGTGGTATTAGAATAAAGAGCACTTACTCCTATCGCTGAGTTGGAATGCCCGGTGGTATTAGAATAAAGAGCACCTCCTCCTATCGCTGAATTGAAATATCCTGTGGTATTAGAATAAAGAGCACTTACTCCTATCGCTGAGTTGGAATGCCCGGTGGTATTAGAATAAAGAGCACCTCCTCCTATCGCTGAGTTGGAATATCCTGTGGTATTTCTCCTTAAAGCATCAATGCCTAATGCAATATTGCTTAATGAACGATTTCCTCTTAATTCTGCAAAAATATTATTAACATCATCAATTAAACTCAAGTTAGGTTGTGAAACACCAGTGATAGCTTTTATAGAAACATTATCAATGCTACCATCAAAATCACTCGTTGGAGTAATTGATAATAAAACACTTCCAGTAGTATTAGCAGTAAAAGTTCTATTAAATGTAGAATTGGAACTAAAATTATTTTCGGGACCAAAATTGACAACAAACACTCCATTAATATCTATCGTAATAGAGCCTGTGGTTCTATTCTTTATCTGGAAACTAATTTGATAAGTTGTTCCATTGGTAACATTAACTGATTGTCTTAGTGGGTCTGTTTCTCCAGTAGTATGATCTGCTTCTTTATTAGTATCATCATAAATCCATCCTGCTCCCCAAGTCCATCCAGCATCACTATCAAAAGTCCCATTAGTAACCAATTCGCTTCCAAGTGGTGCAGTTGATTGAAGTGACCTTGTAGTTAATACACTTGATGTTGAAGAAGATGGAACTATACTCAAATTTCCATAAATATTAACTAAAGCAGTTCCTGTTGTATCACCAGCATTGGTTCTTATGTGGATTGGTGTTCCAGATGTAGTTTGATAAATTTTATTCAATCCTAAAGTCCATCCACCGCCAGTTGGAAGTGATTGTGGAATTGCATACCAGTTTGTCAAGTCGTTACTAAATTGCAATTGACTATTAAACCAGCGAAACTGTCCATTACCAAGTCTTAAATTAGTAAAATTATCTGTAAATTTAGCCGTGCTATCATTTGTTCGATATAAAAACCTTGGTGTATTAAATTGAATACTTTGAGCATAAATACTCAAAGTAAAAGTTAAAATGATAAATAAAATTCTTTTCATATCACCTCCGTTAAGGTTTTGCTATTACTCTTCTTTTTGTATTTGCTTTGCTTGCTTGTAAAAATACTCTATTAACTGAATTCTGAAATCTAAAGTTAATACTTTCACCACCTAAGAGTAATACTTTTCTATTACTTGATGCATTTGGTTCAGTCCAGAACCAAAGACTATCAGGGCTGTCATTAATTACAAATACTTCCCATACATAAAAATCAAAATTTATTGTATCCACCTGAGTTCCCGTAGTGCCTGTATAGCTTAAAAATCTTACTTGTGCAAAAGATGTTGCTACTAAAATTAACAAAAATAATACTATTTTTTTCATAATTACCTCCTAAAATGTTTTACTTATTAAATAATATTTCCTTTCACTGCCATTATCAATTGCCATTAAAGTAACTGAACCAAGATAAGGAATTAATAAATCATTTTCATTCGGCAACAACATTTTATACTTAGTCCCTTGAGCTTTATTGTGATATAGTCTTATGTATTTCTCACGATCCATTAGGTTGATTATTATTAGAACCTGTCCATCTTTATCCCAATTATTAATACTATAAATTTTAACTGTGTCAGCTTCGCTATAAGTAAATCCATTTACAATTTTATCGCATTGCAAAGCTAAATAAGTTCCTGACAATGCCTCAAATAAATCATATCCATAATAAAGATATTGTGGTATTACCAATTCGTTTATAGAATTTATATTAGTAAAATAATTGCTCCTACTCTTATAAGCAATATCAGTAGTGTCGATTATAGTTTTTTGTGCTACACTAAAAATCACACTATCAATATCTTTCCAGTTTTGATTTAAAGAATCTGCACTTGGCCTTGCACCTTGTGACCACATTCTAAATTTATAATGCGGCGTATAACCGCTCGGGGGTGTAGTTTGTGAATGACCAATTGCGTAAAATAATACAAAGACTAATATTAATTTTTTAACCATATTCTTCTCCATAATTTGTTCCATAACCGCCTTCAATTCCATAAGGTAAAGCTCTACTCATTTCTTCGGTATTAAAGAATGTAATATCCTCAAATGGCTGGCTCAATCTTTCAACGCCTTTTAATTCAAGTCTCAAATTCCTATATCCACTTCTATGAGGCAACATCTGTAATTCCAAAATTGAGTTTTCGCTTATTTCTACTTTGTAAAAATAATTAAAATTGCCACCATTTTCAATAATGTTGCCACGAGGATAGAATAAAATTTCACGAGAACCTGTTAAATTTTTATTCGCAAAATCATACAACGGTAAAATGTCAGCAATATCTTTTGAAGTTGAATAATTCGAAAAATCTAAAATACATTCATACCACCAACCTTTAGCAATTACTCTTTTCTTTCCATTCCATAACTTATGAACAATAATTTCAGGTGTCCACTTTTCAATCATTGCAATTGGATAACGAAGTTCGACTTCTTTAAGAATATTACCATTCAAATCAAGCATCATAAAATAAGGTTTGCCATATCCGTGTAAAATATAAGGATAATCAGAAGGAATTAGTGTCCCTGCATAAATTGTAAACGCAGGGCTAATTCCCGCAATTGGTGTTTGAGGTAGTTCGTGGGAAACTTTTATTTGATATTGTCTGGAAGGTTCAAGTGGGAAATCATACAATCTCCACAAATAACTATTACCAACCACGCTTTCAGCAATAATTTTCCAATTATCGATTGGATTTTTACGATAATGAATATCAAAAGTAGGAGCATTTATCCCACTTTCCCATCGGATAGTTAAAGTAGCTGATTTATGAACTTTTACAATCGAAGTAGGATAAATTATTTTTATGTATCTGCCGTGTCCATCGCTTGCCATTATTTGATTTCCCTCATTGCTACTTCTGTTGTGTTTTGTGTCAAATTTAATTTCATCTCATACAAAATAAATATTTTGCCATTAAATTCAAAAAAATCTCCAATATTATAATCAAGCCCTGTTAATGTAGTTTTTAGAATACTTGTTTTTTTGTTTAATAATTTTTCGGTGAAACCATATTGAATATCCAATTCGGGCTCGTATTCGTAATTTTCGGGGTCCCTAATATCTCTTTCATATAACTTTAATCTAAAGTAATATCCATAATCATATTCGCATGTTGGATAATCAGTAAATAAAGTAGTTTGAAAAGTTGTTTTAACATCTTCAACATTATTTTCTTTAACTAAAATTTTTGGTCTCAAATCTAAATATTCGCCATCTCGAAAATCTTTTCTCGAAACTTTTACTCTGCGATAAAAAACTATTCTGTTTTCTGACTGGTAATAATTAACTACTGAATTTTTTTCAAACAAAGCCCACCAACCTTCAGGTTTCACATTAAGTATTATACCATTATATTGACTATATTCTTTTTCCCATATAATATCATCTAAAGCAATATCAACCAAATTCATTTGTCTCTGTGGAGGTTGTGGAGTTAAATAATGAAGTTTACTTTGTATAATAAGATTACGCTTATTATCAACAAAAATCATTAAAATGTAACGCTTTAAAAATTCTAATAAAAGATCTTTGCCTGTATATTTAATATCGTGAACACCATTAAAATATTTTTTTGAAAATTCCGAGTTTTTGTAATAATCATCTTTATCAATAATAATGTCGTTATTTGCGATATTAAAAAAGTTAAATATTCGTGTTTTAATCAGATTTACTCCTTGCGGGCTTTGTAAAAATGAAAAAAGAACAAAAGGGCAATAAGTAATAAATATACCTTTAAGAAAAGTAATAAAACTATCCGGTGTATATAAATCAGGGGGAGGTATTCGCATATGATTAATCAAATCTAACAAAAACGCCAATACACCATTTGCTTTTATCTCGAATGTTTCTTCATTGTAATTAACTATTCGATTATTATCAATAAATCCTGCAAAGTATAAATTGTCAGCATCTTCAATATGTAATGATTTAAAATAATCACCAAATAACAATTCTTCAGTGAAAGAATTTCTAATAATCGTTAAATCGATTTCATCGGTTGTAATACTATCTAAACCATCATATTCAACTCTTTTGTTAATAGTAATATCATCATCACTAACTACAAAATTTGTAATATCATAAGTTTCTACATTCTCAGGATTAGGATATCCAAGATTTTTAGGATACTCAAAGCCGTTTATTTCCCCCTTAGTTTTATACAATTTTAAATAAAATCTTATCATAAGTTAGACTTATAAATTAATTTTTCTGCTCTTTTGAATTCAACAATAAAATCGCTCTTTTTGGCTTTTATGCTCCCATCAATTCTAACATTTATACTATTGCTTGGTGACACAAATCCATAATTTATCATCTTAAACAAATTCCTTTGCTGTTGTTTATTTAAAACCATCTCTCCTTCGTGTGCAATTATAGGGACTGCCCTGCCACCATCACCACCAATTATGCCACCAGATTGGAAAGGTTTGGGAGCAAATAATAATGCCCCGATACCAAAAATACTCCCAAGAACTTGCAACCATCCAGTAGTTCTTGAGATTTCTTTGGTTCCCATTTTTTCATATGCCATTACTATTTGTATAATGTATTGCAAGATAGAAGCAATTTTCCTGCCCCAATCATTTGTTTTGCCTGTAATTCTATCCATTGCCATTGCAATGTCGCCGAGAGCATCAAATTGAAGTTTTAAGTTTTGTAATTCCCATTGTTGCAATTTTAGTCTGGTCTGTTGAGCATCGTTAATTTGATTTTGTTTTTCTAATAATTGGGCAATGTCTTTTTTGGCTTGTTCGTTAATATCTTTATTTGCGTCCGCTCTTTGTTTGAGATATTCATTTAATATTTTTTGGATAGGTCCTTCATCAATGATCATTTTAAGTTGTTGTTCTTTTTGTTTTGTAATTTCTTTTTCTTCTTTTAATCTCTCTTTAAATTCTTTCTCATCTTGTTCAATTAAATCTTTAATCCATTGTTGTAGTTCTTTCCGTGAATTTTTAATTGCATCAGTAAGTTCGTTTGCTTTCTGTCTTAAAAAGTCAATTGCTAAAGCAAAATTTTTTGCCTCTTGACTATTATCTTTTGATAATTTAAGTTGCTCAGTTAAATACGCAATTAAAAGGTCATATTCAGCATATAAAGGTTTAGTTTGCTTAATATACTCCTGTATTACTTTAACTCCTTCTTTTGATACTTTATTCCCCAAATCAGTAAGTTCAGTGTATTTTTGTTGTTGATTTATTAATTTTTCTTTTTCTGTTCGTAATTCTTTAAGTTTACTATTTTGTGTTTCTAATTGAATATTTAAAAATTCGATTTCATTTTTTAATTTTTGAGTTTCGCTTGATTGGTTTTTTGTATCTTTAGCATTCGCATTAGTTTGTATGGCTACTTGCAACCATAGGTCAAGCTCATCTTGTTTAGCTTTGATATTTTTTTCTATTGCCTTCTTTTGCTCTTCTAATTTCTTTATCTGTTCATCAATACCTTTAATTAATTCTTCACCTTCTTTATAAGCAGGCAAACTCGCTTTATATCTCAAAAAAGTTTCAATGTTTTTTTCAAGTTGTTTCTGTTCTCTTTCTAATGCTTTTATGTTTTCTTCTGTCTTTTCTTTTGTTTTTGCTTTTGCGAATACTACTGCTTGCAAAACTGTAACAAGCAAGGAAAATCCCAAGATTATTCCAGAAGTCCCCATCAAGCCCTGTTTAAACAAAGTCATAAAAGAAACATTCTGCGCATCTGCCGCCTGTTTTGCCCTAATAAAACTATCAATAAGTGGGTTTAAGTTGTTACCTACTGCTAAAATTCCAAGAGCAAAATCTCTAAAGAAATAAGGAGAGTCACGAATAACAAAGTTAAGTGATTGCATTGCCATTGACATCTGCTGTGCCGCCTGTCCACCATTAGCCAGAGCTGTAACCATATTTTTTTGGAGATTATAATTCATCTCCTGAATTTTAACACTCGTGCTCTGGATTTCAACAGCAGTTCTACGGATTTGATTATTAATATCGGCAAGTTTGCCTTTATCAGCAATGTCTAATTTTTGTTGTCTTAACTCTACAAGCTGTTTTTTGAGTTCAATTAGATGTTGTTTGAGGTCTAATATACCTTGAGCATCAGCTTGTATTTTTACACCAAGATTTACATCAGCCATTTCGCCTCATTTCCAGAGATTTTTGATATTGCTCTTTAATCCAACTATCAAATTTTTTAAGTAACAATCTTTTATAAAGTTGTATTATTTCGGTATTCCAAATAATTTCTTCTTGCAAAACATTATCACTTAGGTTATAAACAAGATAATCCAAATCATATTTATCGGGCAGGGCAGAAGTTAAAGAACTTAAAATCAATTCGTCTTCAAGTCGGAATTCATTGAAGTCATTGATAAGAGACTCAATGTCCCTAAACGCCCTGCCAATTTGCCGAAAAAATCAAATAAAGCATTACTTACTTCATCTAAGTTAATATCTTCAAGTTCAATTCCCTCAGGCACTTGTTCGAAAAGTCCTTCTAAAAGAAGTCTAAATTTTTCGTCATTTTCAAGAAATACTTTTTGTAATTCCTGAAACACTTCATTAGTCGGTTTGCTATAGTCATACACTCCGCTTTCACGAAGTTTTTTAAGTGCCTTTGGAGTAACTCTGTTTAGTCTAACTTCAATATTATCAGTTAATTTATAAGTCATACTCTCACCAAACTCTTATGATGGAGTAGAAGGAGTTTCTACAATTGTGTAATATTCACCAGCACCGATCTGTGCTGTTTGTGCATATCCGCCATAAGTTGTTGATACCTGAACTGTAATTTGAATTTCGTTTTTTAAGAAGTTAATTTCAATCGGAACTCGCTTCTGCAAAGAATTTAATTCAATAGCAGGTTTAATCCTACCAATAGCAAATATAATCTCTTGTCTATAGCCATTTATATCTTTACTCGACAAGTAATACACCTGATAGTATTTACCTCTAACCATCTTTACAAGGTCAAGCACTTGTTTATTTGTCTGCATCAAAGTTGCAGTAAGTTTAACATTTCTTTGCCCTTCGAATTCTTGAACCTTATTCCCCGTTTCATCACTTACTGCCTCTGTTTCTGTTTGATCTGTAAAAATTGTTTCCTGAATATAACCTAAATCTATAGCACTTCTACCACTTATTGGAGTTCCGCTATCATCAACTTCTAAAATTTTGATAACTCCACCGCCGTATTTTGTTACGGCCCCTTTATCTCTTGTTATTGTCCATTCTGCCGACATGGTTACCTCCTTTATTAGTTAACATAAACTATTTGAAAAATAAATTCTACTATTCCTAAATCATCACCAGCATTAAATACTGGTGAAATTTTAATTAAGTCAAAATATTCAACTCCATCTATTTTGTATAAATCTAAATTACCATCAATCCATTGTTTTACATCTTCAACAAAAATTTCAATCGTATCTTTTAATTTATCTGGATTTCTATCATCAGCATACAAAACACAACTTACTCCGATTTCAAAAGTCGAAATTCTTGTATTCTCAAATCTTTTAATATCTTCACCTAAAGTAAATATCATCACAAGCGGAGTATTTGAGTAATTAATTTCGTCTAAAGACAAAGCTCTAAATGTTACATTTTTGACTTTTTCAAGTCTTAGCAAATCAGTCTTCAAAGTGTTTAGAATTTCATTTCTCATTCTTAAAATCTTTCAAAATTTCGTATCTTAAACCTTGTCCAATCTTTTCACGCAACTTTTCAATTGCTTTTTGAATTGCAGGTCTCAAATAAGTTCTCGATGGGAATTTTAAAACACTTCCAAACAATGCTACTCGCCTTGATGCATCGCCAAGTTCGGTTCCTTTATGTCGAAAATAAAGCATCCAGAAATATCGTCTCATATTTGGTGTAACAGGAATTTCCCCGCCATATTCGTGAAGTCTTGCATAAGGCACTTTAGTATATCGTTCAAAGATAACTTTATTGTCAGTAATAGTTCTTTTTGTAACACTATCACTTGAACTACCAAGCCACGAATTTGCAAGTCTCTTAGATTTCAAAAGCAATTGACTTCCACCACCACCCCAGATTGTTTTTGGTGTTCCGCTTGCATCAAAATTCTGAATAATAGATTGATACAGATCTTGTTCAAACCAATCTTCAATTGCTTTTAAAATCTCACTCATACATTATACCTGCGATATTTCTGAAACCTTATTTCGAAGATTCTTTGTTCAGCATTTTTATCAAAGTTTTCCGTCATCCCCATCTGAGGTCTATTCTTTTGAATTACAAATAACATTCCCTGTCCTTGCGAACTTTCGTTAAAATACAAACTTGCAAGCTCTAAAAGTCCAAGTTTAATATCTTTCGGCAATTCAATATCATCATAACCAGCATTATAACTAATTTGATAATTTTGATTTCCCGCTTCGAATAAACCACCTTCGAGTATTACCATTGTTTTGTCTTTAATGATAAGCCTTGAATAATCAACGCCTTGAATTAAAGTCTGAAAGTTTCCTGTTAAGCTATCATACTTGCCAATACTTAACACACTATTTACTGGATAATTATTCAAAATCAATCTATCTGAATTGTCACCATCATATACTTCAACATAATTTTTCTTTCTAAAATCATAATTTAAATAATTAATAGCATTATCAACGGCAATATCAATTAGTAATTGAATAAAATTATCCAACTCAGCATTACTTTGGTCGAGCTTATTAAATTGTTTAAATTCAAAAATACTTATCATTTTTTAATTATTCCTAAATCAGTGTAAAGTTTAAGCAAGATGACATAATTTTTTAACTCAAAATACTTTGAGTAATTAATTACGACTACATCACCTTTTTTGTATTTACCATAATCTTTAATGAATTTAACTAAACACTTAACCATATAAATCCTAAAGGGGGCAAAGCCCCCGTTAAATTATTGTTAATTACCAAATATTGCAGAATAACCCTTCAAAAGCCCTGGATTAAATGCAATTCTTTCTTGCATCGAGATGGCAACCATAGTTGGCCAAAGTGGTGTGCCATCGACTGTTGCTTCTTTACTTACCTCATAAGTAACTTCACTTCTGACACCAAAGATACT
>Ga0308411_10000457_pt1 | contig 26907 bp, 27 predicted proteins | sample HotsprottomLayer_2_FD_203530 | JGI IMG/M metagenome (GOLD analysis project Ga0308411, IMG submission 203530) | Hot spring phototrophic mat microbial communities from Octopus Spring, Yellowstone National Park, Wyoming, United States -... | ecosystem: Environmental > Aquatic > Thermal springs >... | reverse complement strand
TCCCTCAGGGACGCCTCAAAGCGGGTGTCTATCTCCCTCTGGAGGGCCTCAAAGCGTTTGTTGTTTTCCTCCTGAGATGCCTTAAAGCGTATATCCAGCTCCCTTAAGAGGGCCTCAAAGCGTTTGTTACGCTCCTGTTGCGCTGCCTCAAAGCGTGCATTTGTCTCCCTCTGGGACGCCTCAAAGCGGGTGTCTATCTCCCTCTGGAGGGCCTCAAAGCGTTTGTTGTTTTCCTCCTGAGATGCCTTAAAGCGTATATCCAGCTCCCTTAAGAGGGCCTCATGCCTCTCAAGTTCAAGGGCCCTTAGGTGCTTTAGTTCTTCCTCTACCCTTATAACCCTTTCAATAATGGAGAGTTCCTTTAGGCGGGTCTGATTTATATCAACAAATCTTTCAATATATGAGGGTAAATTCTCCCTTAAAAAGGCATCAAGGTAATCGTTTAGGGCCTGTTGGTCAATGTTATTAGTCTGTGCAAGCATAGTGAGATTATAGCATATGCTAATAGGAAGGTAAACTTCTACTTACTATCCCATATCCTTTACGGACATACCGCAGTTTGAGCAGAAGCTATAGTCAAACTCTATGGAAACACCGCAGGCTGGGCACCATATCACTGCATTGTGAAAGGGTTGTAGGTCTGTTTTAGTACCTGGCAATGGTAACAAGATCTGTTGGGCCATTATATAACTCTGAGGGAAGTAGTCCTTTTTCATCTTACACCAAGGACAGTGTGAGAGGTGTTCAGAATAGACATGGTTTCTATTGACCTTACATTCCCTCAGGCTCTCAATCAAAAGACGAAGGGCCTCAAGCCATTCCCTTGCGGTAGGTCTTGTCGGTGGTGATTTATGCCCCTCCACAAAAGACCTAAAGAACAGGTCTTTTATAACAGGGGGAATGATCTCATAATCAGGGGCATACTCTGGAGGCATGATACCCTTTTGATTACCTAAGTAAGGGTAGAGCCCTTTTAGTATCTTGCCTTCTGTAGAGGGTGTGTCTTCAACCAACTTACCCTTGGCCTGATAGGGATGGGTACCCATCATCAGAAATTTGAATATCAAGACCGCAAGGGCAAAGCGGTCGGAGTACATCCTGTCGTAGTCTGAATGCTTAAAGTCAGCGGCATGTAACTCAGGGGGTAAAAACTCACCGGTACCGACCCGTGTGTAATATGTCTTGTTCTCCTCAGGGTCAAAGATCTGAAAGGAATCACAATCCACAAGGGTAACAAGTGTATTCGGGGCAACAAGTATGTTGTTTTCCCTAAGGTCTCCTATACAATGCCCTTTATGATGGACCGACTCAACGGCATTACAGATGTTGAATGCAGCGGTGATTAAATATTTCCATGTGAAGGTCCCGCCGAACTCCCTAATCCGATCGGCAGGATCGTAATATATATGACTCTCCTTAAATATCTTGGTATCTATGTACGGCATGGTGTATCCAGCAAAATGTTCCAGTGAACTGTCAAAATACAAGACCTCAGTAGGCCAGGCAATAGAACGGTAACCTATGATTGACCATGTGGGGTCTTCAGGTGCATTTCTGATCATGGCCTTTATCTTTTTTGGCAGCTCCGTATCTATGGAGTTTTCATAAAAGACCTTAGCACAGATAAAATGATTCCCCTTTACGGCGTAGATCCTGCCTTCACCACCTGCCTTTCTTGTATCGCTTAGGATAAGCTCTTCGGACTTAGAATTATAAAGGGTCAATTCATTCATCGCTTCAGTCTCCCACTATCGCCAATACCATTGTCTTGTCGTCCTCTGAAAACTCGGTCATCTTTGGAGAGTTAAGAAATAAAGACAGTTCCTCTTCTGCCCTCTTTGTATCGTCAATAGAAAGGGCAAAGGAAAATACAGGGTGGAAAAACCTGCCAAAGGGCTCATAATTACCGTCTCTTTTGATCAGCGAAGCCCTCTGACATCCATCAGTAAAGACCGCTAAGGCCTGGGCAACTTCGCGGATTTGGGAGTATCGGATGTGCTGCTCCCAATCTCTGTCTGTAATAGGTATTACCTCATTGGTGTATTCAGACTCAGAGGGCCCCGAAAGCATCCTCAATTCACCACCAATAAGCCCTACCGCTGCCCCATCACCTATTTGTGCAGTAAAGACAAAGTCAGGACCAAATAATACAACGATCAGGGTAGTGGCAAGGTCTGAAACATTTAGCCCCGCAAGGGTTGCAGCCTCTTGAATACCTTCTCGGGCTGCATTTAGCATATGTATCGGCAATTCTGGTAGATCATCTAATCTGGTTGAATTTACACTATCTTTGGCTTTCAAGATTGCGGACTTTACGGCTATTAAAGCACCCAAATCTGAGTGCACTGCGCTCCCCAAACCATCTGCCACCGCAATTACACCAATTCTATTGTCAATAAGGTCATAAAGGAAGGCATCCTGACAGGGCAGCCCCTCTTTGAGGTGTAAGGTCCCCCTCGTTGATGCCCCAAATATGTAAGGTGGTTTCATATATCTCAAGACCTCGCTGAGAGCGGTCATCCCCTATCCCCATGTCAATGGGGCGCTTAGCCAAAAATGCAAAACTAACAGCGTTTGGCAGGGCAGACACAATTAGTGAGTTAGACTTAACACCAACCTATCTAACTCACTAACTCACTAAATCACTAAATCACTGCCTCTCCTGCCCCTGTAACTTGGGTAAACAAGTGGCTGCCGCAACACTGTGGTCTTTAAAGATTGTAAACAGAAAACTGAGACAAATATCCATCTAACCAGGCTGTGAGTGACAGTGGCTATAATGATGGGTAACTAACTAACTGCCATTTTTGGGTCCCCTGTTGAGGTCTCGCCTGTAACAATCTCGCCCCAACCCTCAGGCCCTGTAGGATTTTCTAAGGTGACCACATCTCCAATTTTTGAGGTAGAAGTCTTTCTCGTGCTCTTTGAAAGCCAGGTGAAGAGTTCCCTAAAACGGTCCTTCTTTAGCCTTAAGGGGGGTCTATTACTTGGTGCGAGGTCTTTAAGTAGTTGCATATTTGCAGGCTCAACACCTACAGCAAAGAACAAGAACCTCTTGCCTGCCTCCCCCTCATGTAGTCTATTTATGGTAGCGTTCCATTTTGGGTCTCCTGGTTTCATATCTGTGGGTTCCCCATCGGTGATCATAAATATCCAGGGACGGTAGTAGTCAATCCCCTTTGCCTTATACTCACTTTTCCTCTGCTCAATCAGGTCCATAGCCGTTGTAAGGGCATAACCCATAGGGGTCAGTCCCCCAGCAGTAAATTCCATGTCAATGGACTCCTCAACAGAGCAGAAGTTTTGCACCACATTTACGCCCTCACCAAAGGTGACAATGGCGAGGTCAACCCTCTTTCTTGCAAGTTCATCCTGAAGTATTTCCTCTTTAAAGAGCCTTAGTCCTTCATTAAGCTGTCTAATTTTATCGCCCTCCATTGAACCCGAAGTATCAAGCAAAAGCAGCGTGGCACAATGGGGATGTTGGGGATTTGCTATCTCTACATCGTTTAAAATAGACATTGCTACCCACCTCCTTAATGATGTCAAATTTTCAATGTTGAAAGGGATTTTACCTCTAATGGACTTTATATTGTCAAACATGTATGAACCAAAAAAATGCAGTTAGTGAGACATACAGAGGTGGACTGCCTCATTTAATGAGTTAGGCCCCAAATTGAGTTATCTAACTCACTAAATCACTGTCTCCTATAACTACACCATTTGGTTTGACCCTTGTAAGAGGCTTTAATAGTGAAAGGGAGGTCTCTCACCCCATCGGGTAATATAGGGCTCTTTGGGCTGGTGTATGGGTATAACTGAATCTGCCAACATTAATATCTCTTGCTTACTTACCATTGCCTTACCAGATACCTCAATCCAATCACCCTCCTTAACCCATGCCAGATTGAGCTTATCGCCCTTAAGATCTATCTCAACAGGCATGGCATCGGCCACGCAGCAGGTCATAAAGAGCCTCCTGATTGATAAGGAATCATTGCCTACGGCAGAAACCATACCAGAGGTCCTAAACTTGTTAGAATGAACCACATCAGGATAGTTTTTGGCAAGTAGCCAAAGCTCAAGGAGATTGAGCCTCACATAACCATCTTTATCCACTGGTAAGGGGCCAAAGTCCCTATAATCCTTTGCTGTCGTCTCAACAGGCAGACTCTTGAGCACCGGTAGATTGACAGTTTTAATGTCAGAGGGTCTAAAGAGGACAAAGAGCACAATAGGATAGATCAGTATCAGACCCATAGCAAGGTCTCTAAGGAGGGTTTCCCTTTTAAATCCTATCTGGATTGTTGAAAGGATGATAACAAATACCGCAAGGGCAATGCCTGTAAAGTAGATAAGCCAAGAGAGGCTTGGGGCAATGAACCTGGAGACCTCTCCAGTAAAAAGCAGATATAGACTAAAGAAACCATATCCAAAAAAGATAAATAATTGCCTCACAAACATCACGACCTCAGTAGTTGTAGTAAAAGACAGGCCAAGATTATTAGGCTAAAGGGGATTAGACAGACCAAAAATAGTGCCTGTTGTTGAAAAAACTGTCTATACATTAGTATTAGCTTTACATCAAGCATGGGTCCCAGCACCAAAAAGCCCAATTGTGCCGGGATCGTGAATATACCATTTAATGCGGAGGCGATAAAGGCATCTGCCTCAGAACATAGCGAGAGTGCAAAGGCAAGCAGTGCAAAGGCAGGTATCCCCACCCACTCATGGGACTTGAAAAATAAAAAGACCTCTGGGGGAGAAAAGGACTTAAAGAAGGCAGCCACCGTTGCCCCAAAAAGTAGTAATGTAAAGACCGTTGTGAAGTCCTGCATGGCATGGGTAAGGGCGTGGTTAAGCCTCGCTAAAAGGCCTCTATGGACTAGTGGGGTAATAAACTGTAGCCGTAGGGGTTTATCACCTTTGAGTATTCTGTCCTTTAGATATAAATACATAACAATACCCGTGATGCTTGCTACTGCCACTCCCAAAGCCACCCTGAAGATTACCATCTTAGGATACCACGAGTAGGCCACATAGGTTGATAGGATCGTAATAGGATTTACAATTGGTCCTGCAAGCATGTAGGTTATGGCCGAAACTACAGGCACCCCCTTTTGTATCAACCGCCTGACAATGGCAACCGAACCACACTCGCACATAGGCAAAAGGAGGCCACCCAATGAGCCCAATAGTATCCCCCCTGTCAATCCCTTTGGGATATATTTAGCAACCATCTCAGGCGAGACAAACTCCTCTATAAGACCTGATAAGAGGGCCCCCAAAAGCACAAATGGAAAGGCCTCAAGGAGTATGGCAAGGACAGTTATAATGAAATTATCAAACATTAAGCGGTGCTAAAAAAAACACCCTCTCAGTAGCAGTGAGAGGGTGTGGTGTGTCTAATCGGTGCAAAACCTAAGATCTGCTGCTTGGTACATTCTCAAAGACATTGTAATAAGAATTTAGGACCATGCCTGCACCCGGATTACCGTTTGTATTGATCTTTTTAGTAACTTCAAAGGTCTTCATGTCTATCTCATAAAGGGCACCATCTTTGTCATTGCTCACAAAGGCCTTTTTGCTGTCCTTTGTAAAGGCCACATGGCCCATTCTGCCAGTTCCAATGGTGAGATTTTTTACAACAACCATTGCCTTTGTATCAATTATGGAGATCACATTGTTGCCGTAGTTTGTTACTACTGCAAACTTACCATTAGGTGTCATATAGGTGTGGCCTATACCCGTAGATGCGGTGGTGATGTGTCTTACCAAATTTTTGCTCTTTGCATCATATATTGCCACAGCCCTACCTTTTAGATTGCTACCAGGCCCCCTGTTACAGAGATAGAAGTAACTGCCATCTACTGTAAAATTGCCATGATGACCCTCAACAGCATCCTCTCCATCAAGGGGCATCTTGATCTCCTTGATAAGTTCCAGATCCTTAGAACTTGTCTTAAATATGCTAATGCTTGGAGCTACTTTACCATCTGCTGTGCCCTCTGCGACGACCCAGAGTTCTTTTTCGTCATTACTCGGCACTATGTAATGTGGAATGGTCTCAAAGACTATCTCCTTTATGCTAAAGTCCTTAGTATCTACCACAATTAGCTTTTTGTCAGGCCTGCTTATTGTGTAGAAGAACCTACTGTCGGTACTCCACGCGTTGTGCATTGATGTAGGGCCCTCGAACTCCTTGTTGGCAACATTCAAGAAAATCTCCTTTACAATGCTGTCCTTTGAGGTATCAACAAATACGATCTTCTGTCTGCCGTCGGACTCTAATCCCCAATGGTCAACCCCTAAGAGCTTACCGTTCGGGCTTACAAGGGCGTGTTTTGGTCGGCTGCCAGTCTCTATCTCACCGACCTTTTTCAGGTTTACCACATCAATTATGCTAACCTTCCTCTCTCCTTCTCCAGCATGGCTCACATAGAGCTTTTTTGCATCCGGTGTCATAGCACCCAAAGTGGCACCCTTACCCGTGTCAAAGGTGGCAAGGACTTCCCCTTTGTCCTCTGATACTGCATAGGCCTTGCCGCTACCATGAAGCTGAAATAGCACCCCTGCCCACCCCCCTGAGGGTTCAACCTTTGGTTTGGCCTTTAGGACCCCATGATTGAGAAAACCAGTCAGGATGAAGGCCGCTGCTAACAATACCCCAAAAAGCCTCAAGAATTTCCTACCCATAACATCACCTCTCAATTTTATTCCTACCTACTAAGTAGGTTTTCAATTCTAAAAAATCTTGTTTGGAAAATGCAAGCATGGACATTAAGAATCTTCCTCTAAAAATCCTAATAGAAAGGGTGGGAAAGCAAGACTATTACAAACTTTCTGAGTAAATAAGGGCAATAGTTATTAGCCCTAAGGCAGATGAATGGAGTCCATAAATTAAGCGTAGCGTTAAAGGTATATAAAAAGTGGGCAACCACTTCTCTTCTAAAGTGGGACATTGACCTGAAGCTCATAGGTGCCCACCGATACATCGGTCATTAAGTTATAATCCCAAAGCAGCGAGGTTACCTTTGCCTTTGATCTGGAAGGGACCACAAGCACAAGTTTTAATCCCTGCCCTATGATAGACCTCCAGGCGTCAGCTCTGTCTCCCTGAAGGGAACCCTCAGTCTCCACGCAAAGGGCAGCAATCTTAAGACCATGGTTTGATAGTATAAGATTAGGTAATGCATCAACATTCACCAAAACCTCACTGTATTGACGGCTGAAACGGGCCCTTAATTGTTCAATAACAAGGTTTTTTAACATAATCTCTTGATTAGATGTCTTGTTCATCTCTATAACCTCAGTGTCTCTTTTTTGTGAAATCAACCTCTATTACCTTCCCACCCGTTGGCTTAGTAGAAGAGGATTTGGTGGGCTTTGACTTAGTTGTGCCGGCACTTTGGGGAGGTTCTTTGGGAGATTTGTCTCCCACAATAAAGCGGACATCTATGTCTGGCGAAAAGACTGCAACAATATCGTCAGAGGGTATGTAACAGCCCTCAACGGTAGTTCCAAAGGATAACTTTGCACTTATGGCCCCATCTTCCCACCTAAAATTCATAGCGTGATTGAAGACAAGGACTATACCCTTTATCTTTTCCTCTTCCGTAAAACCCCTATTACCGATCCTGACCCTCTCTGAGTATCTGACAATTATATAAACCCTTCCTGCCATGTTCATGAGTTCATAAAATACATGTTGTTTGAGGGCATCTAACGATAGGTCTATCTCCATTATTACCTCCCTATTCAGGTGTGAAGCCATATTTTACTAAACTGGGGGATTATTTGCACAGTGGGTGGTATAATCTCTAATCTGAGCGATTTGCAATATACCTTTACAAAGGAGGGATTTATGGATGATCTTAATAGACTGACCGATAGACTTGTTGACTTTAGGCACCAGAGACAGTGGGAGAGGTTTCACAAGCCAAAGGACCTTGCACTGTCAATCTGTATTGAGGCTGCAGAGTTGCTTGAGCACTTTCAGTGGAAGGGTGATGAAGAGGTGGCAGACTATCTTACATCCGATGCCTTAGAGGAAATTAAAGAGGAGGTGGCCGATATCGCAATATATCTTTTACTGTTTTGCAGGGATAACAATATAGACCTCCTTGATGCAATAAGCAAGAAGATTGAAAAAAACGAGGCCCGCTATCCAACCGCCCTTTGTAAGGGCAAGGCAGACAAATATGACAAATACCTGAAGGTTTAGGACTAAGTGCAGAATTGCGTTTATAATCGTGCTATAATAGTGCCAAAACCTTCACATAGGAGGGACTGTAAATGAACAGAGAAAAGCTAAAGGCCCTTGAGAATGCCATATCACAAATAGAGAAGAGTTTTGGCAAGGGCTCCATAATGCGTCTTGGATCAGGCGATGTGGCCGAGGGCATTCAGGCGATACCCACAGGGTCTATAGCCCTTGACTTGGCAACAGGGATTGGAGGCTTCCCAAGAGGTAGGGTTATTGAGATCTTTGGGCCCGAATCTTCGGGCAAGACTACCCTTGCCCTTAGTGCAATTGCCCAATCCCAACGATTAGGTGGGATTGCGGCCTTTGTGGATGCCGAACACGCCCTTGACATAAATTATGCCTCAAAACTCGGCGTAAATGTAGAAGAACTGCTGGTCTCTCAGCCTGACACTGGAGAGCAGGCCCTTGAGGTGGCTGAGACCCTTGTAAGGAGCGGGGCGGTGGATATAATTGTTATTGACTCTGTAGCTGCCCTTGTCCCAAAGGCAGAGATAGAGGGCGATATGGGCGATGCCCACATGGGCCTTCAGGCAAGACTCATGAGTCAGGCCTTGAGGAAGCTCACCGCTGCCATTGCTAAGTCCCAGACCACTGTGGTCTTTATCAACCAAATCAGGATGAAACTCGGCGTCATGTTTGGTAGCCCCGAGACCACTACGGGCGGTAATGCCCTCAAGTTTTACGCCTCCATGAGGTTAGACATAAGAAAGATTGATACCCTCAAGGATGGACAGGAGGCTACGGGTAGTAGGGTCAGGGTAAAGATAGTAAAAAACAAGGTAGCCCCACCCTTCAGGCAGGCTGAATTTGACATATACTACAACGAAGGCATATCAAGGATCGGTGAGATAATAGATATTGGCGTAGAGAAGGGGATCATTGAAAAGGCCGGTGCATGGTATAGTTACAGTGGCAATAAAATAGGGCAAGGTAGGGACAATGTGAGAGACTACCTTAAGAAAAACCCAGAGATAGTGGAGGAGATAACCTCAAAAATACTCGCTGCTGCAGGGCTTAAAAAGTCTGAACATGAAAAACAGGGATGAGGGCGAGATAAAAAGGGCATTGAAATACTCTTACAGACTCCTTGCGCTCAGGGACAGGGGCCAAACAGAACTAATTGAGAGGCTCACTAAAAGGGGTTTCCACAGGGATGTTGTAGAAGATACAGTGAGACAATTAAAAGACATGGGCTACATCAACGATAGCAGGCTTGCTGAGACCCTAATCAGGACTGCCCTTGAACAAAAACACTATGGTAAATATGCTATAACCACCTATTTACGGTCAAAAGGTATTGATGACTCCATAGTTGAAAACCTTGACCTTTGTAATGAAGATTATATTTCATCAGCCCGTAGGTTTGTAAAGAAAAAGCTCAAGACGATGAAGGCAATAGATGCCGACGAAAGGGTAAAAAGGCTCTCTACAATGTTACAGCGGAGGGGACATGATTTTGATACAATAAGAGAAGTGCTAAAAGAAGGGGGTAGCGAGGATGTCTGAAAAGGGTAAGACCATAATCATCAAGAAGGTCAAAAAGGGACATGGGGCAGCCCATGGTGGGAGTTGGAAGGTGGCGTACGCAGACTTTGTGACGGCCATGATGGCCTTTTTCCTCTTACTTTGGCTACTGGCAATGGTGTCTCCTGAAAAGAGGGCGGCATTGTCGCAGTATTTCAAACACTTTAGCCTCTTTGACAAGGGAGGTCAGTCATTTATGCTTGAGGGTCAACCCCAGATGCTACAACAACAGGGCACTACCACACCCAAACAGGGCGTGGAGTTTGGTAAAGGCGAAAACACAACGGTCTCTACTCAGGATATCAAGGACCAGCTAAAGAGGTCTATATCGGAAAGGTTAACAAATCTAAAAAACCAGACAATGGTTGATATATTTGAGGGTGGCGTGAGGATTCAGATGTTTGACCTTGCAGGCAGGCCACTATTTAAGGCAGGCAGTTCGGAGTTGACATCGGCAGGCAAGGAGATCTTAAAGGTTGTTGCCGATAACCTCAAGGACATACCAAATAGGATCGCAGTTGAGGGCCACACAGACTCTGCCCCCACAGGGGCTGGAAAGATAACAAATTGGGAACTCTCGGCAGAAAGGGCCAGTAGTGCAAGGAGGGAACTTGAGGCCAATGGTATTGATACCACCAGGATAGCAAGGGTAGTTGGTTATGCAGACGCAGAACCGCTCTTTGCAGAAGACCCGGCAGATCCAAGAAACAGGAGGGTAAGTCTGATAGTACTACAGACCAAACCAGATATAGTCAATAGAAGGTCTTCCCAATCTCAGGATAACCTTAATCCATTTTCCAGAACAGGGGGAGAGACCTCTATCCCTGCAGAGACAGGGGTGCAGAGGGGAGCGGGAAGGTGATTGAAGGTTCTGTTGATCTGTGATACTATTATCAGTTTTTGAAAAAAAATTTATACATCTTGAGGAGAAGAAACTATGACAGAAAAGGAGATCCAAGAGATTTTAAGACAACAAAACGAGGAATTCAGGAGGTTGTTTCAGGAGCACCGTGAATTAGATGCCCTGCTTATGGACATGTCAAAAAAGCCCTATCTCACTCCCGATGAAGAACTTGAAAAAAAGAGGATGCAAAAGGAAAAGCTCCTCAAAAAGGACCGCATGGCAGAGCTTGTAAGGGAATACAAAAAGACGCACAACCTGGTGGGGCAGTAGGGATGAACCTCAGAAGCAAAAGGATAAAAGAGGGATTAGAACGGATGCCCCATAGGGCCTTGCTCTATGCCACAGGTCTCCATCCAACCGACATGGGCAAGCCCTTTATAGGCGTTGCAACGAGTTTTACAGATCTCATACCGGGCCATATAGGAATGAGGGACCTTGAGAGGTCCATTGAAAAGGGAGTCCATGCCGCAGGTGGTGTACCCTTCCTTTTCGGCATACCCGGCATCTGTGATGGCATTGCAATGGGGCACAGAGGTATGCATTACTCGTTGGCCTCAAGGGAGCTAATAGCCGACATGATAGAGACAGTGGCAGAGGCCCACTGTCTGGACGGTCTTGTGCTATTAACAAACTGCGATAAGATAACGCCTGGGATGCTCATGGCAGCGGCAAGGCTTGATATCCCTTCAATAGTTGTTACTGCAGGCCCAATGCTGGGCGGCCATTACAAGGGTAAGAGGCTTAATCTCACAACCGACACCTTTGAGGCAGTGGGTAGATACAAAAAGGGCCTCATTAAGGAAGAGGACCTGCAAGGACTTGAACTTTGTGCTTGCCCGGGGGCAGGTTCCTGTCAAGGTATGTACACAGCAAACACAATGGCCTGCATTACCGAGGCCCTTGGTATGAGCCTGCCAGGTTGCGCTGCAATGCCAGCCGTGGTGGCTGCAAAGCATAGGATTGCCTACGAAAGCGGTATGCAGATCGTGACTTTAGTAAAGAGAGGCCTCAGACCACGAAAGATAATGACAGACAATGCCTTTTACAATGCAATAACTGTGGATATGGCCCTCGGAGGCTCTACTAATACGGTATTACACATCACAGCCATTGCCCATGAGGCAAAGGTCAGACTACCTATAGAGACCTTTGATACAATCAGCAGAAATACACCCCATATAGCAAACATGATCCCCTCAGGGCCCCATTATATGGAGGACCTTTACTATGCTGGTGGCATACCGGCTGTGCTTAATAGGGTCTCTTCACTATTAAAACCAAGCCTTACGGTATCAGGTAGAGATATAGGGGACATTGCTAAAGAGGCGGTTGTTTACGACGAAGAGGTGATAAGGCCATGCAGCAAGGCCTATCACAAAGAAGGCGGTATGGCAATACTAAAGGGCAATCTTGCCCCTGATGGGGCAGTGGTAAAACAGACTGCTGTCAGTGAAAAGATGTTTGTCTTTAAGGGCAAGGCCCGTGTGTTTGACTCTGAAGAGACGGCCATGCAGGCCATTATGGAGGGCAAAATAAGGTCTGGCGATGTGGTGGTAATAAGATACGAAGGGCCAAAGGGAGGACCGGGAATGAGAGAAATGCTCTCACCAACGGCAGCCATTACTGGTATGGGACTTAATGATTCAGTAGCCCTCATCACAGATGGGCGATTCTCAGGTGGCACTAGAGGTCCTTGTATTGGCCATGTCTCTCCTGAGGCTATGGAGGGTGGAGTGATTGCGGTGGTCAAAGAGGGTGATGTGATAGCTATTGACTTAAAAAAGAGGAAACTACAGCTTGAGGTCCCTGAGGAGGAGATAAATAAGAGACTTTCTGAATGGAGGCCGCCGCAACCCAAAATCAAAACAGGTTACCTATTTAGATACGCAAGGAGTGTAAGTTCAGCTGCAAGCGGTGCAGTAATGAGGTAAGGCGTAAAGGCCCTGCCTCCATCTACCTGAGACATTAGTTGGATAGCAACAAAGATGCATTTCAGTATTATAGATATCATTTGCCTTGATAGCGTTGGTTTGCAATACAATTCAATAAAAAGTATAATAAAAGCGATTTTTTATGCCAAGTTCAGCAATTGCTAAGGAGGTGAAAAGAGACTATGAACCTTTATGATGAGATATCAAGGGTCGCCTACGAGATATGGCTCAAAAAGGGGATGCCTGTAGGTTGTGACATGGAAAACTGGCTTGAGGCTGAGCAGATCGTATATTCCACATTAAGGCAGAATAATGAGACCACTGTGGAAAGTGTGAACTACTCTGTAACAACCTTAATATCCATGCCTGAACCAGGTACTGAGAGTAATGTTGATACTTCCCAACCTACACCAGACAGTGAGACAGCCGAGGCACCAAAGAAAAGGCGCGGGCCCTATAAAAAGAGGGCATCAGTAGCAGCCCCTGCTGAGAAAAAGGCAAGTAGGGGAAGAAAGGCCTCTAAAGACAAGTCCCCAGAAAAGAAGCTCAAAAGAGGGAGAAAGAAAAAGACTGAGACCAGTGAAGGAGGCTAAATTTTATTACCCCCTTGATAACGAAAGGGGAACTGTTAAGTGCACCTTATGTAGTCATGGCTGTATAATTCAAGACAGAAAGAGAGGCCTTTGCGGTGTTAGAGAGAATCGTGAAGGGGTCCTTTATAGCCTTGTCTATGGTAACCTTGTAGCCCTCAATATAGACCCGATAGAGAAAAAGCCTCTCTTTCAGTTCCTTCCAGGTAGCCTCTCCTTTTCTATTGCAACTATGGGCTGTAATTTTCGTTGTCGCCACTGCCAGAATGCTGCCATTTCACAAGTACCCAAAGACCTATCCCTTGAGCCATCGTCCTTTTACTCACCTGGGCAGATTGTAGGCGAGACATTGAGGTCAGGCTGTAAGAGCATATCTTACACATACACTGAACCCACTGTCTTTCTTGAATTTGCCCTTGATACGGCCATACTGGCAAGACAAAAGGCCATAAAGAATGTCTTTGTAAGTAATGGCTATACCTCCGAGGAGGCCACAAAGGCAATAGCCCCCTATCTGGATGCAAATAACATAGACCTAAAGGGTGATGATGAGTTTTATAAGACCATCTGCGGCGCAAGATTACAGCCCGTCTTAGACACTATTAAGAGGATGAAAGACTCCAATGTATGGGTAGAGATAACTACCCTCGTCATCCCCACACTCAATGACAGTGAGGACTTCCTGCATTGGGCCGCAGGTTTCATAAAATCTGTTGACCCTGCCATGCCCTGGCATATCACTAGGTTTTACCCAACCTATCAACTGACACACCTACCGCCCACACCACTTGAGACACTACAAAGGGCAAGGGAGATTGGCCTTAAGACAGGGTTAAAGTATGTCTATACGGGAAATGTGCCAGGTGACGGTGGTGAACACACCTACTGCCCTAACTGTAAGAGGGTTGTTATTGAGAGACTCGGTTTTGCCGTCAGAAGCATTCACATCAAAGACTCACGATGCACCTATTGTGGATACACTATTGACGGTGTTGGTCTACCTTAGGCCGACTCATTTGACCCATAGATGCAGTTACAGTGAAGGCATGACTGCCAAAACCCTTTTAACTGGCATATTCTAAGATTTGGCTGCATATTCTCCAACATACGGATTAACTGAAACAGTGCCCACAGAAAATAGGGGCGTTTTATCTGTAATGAATATCTCCCTTGCTGTAGAGATATCGGCAAGTATCTGCCCCTTGAGGTGCTCAGGCGTCTTGAAGACTCGCTCTTGTCTTATATGCTTTATGAAGTGGACCCTTAATTCCCTTCCAAGCAAGTCCCCTGAATAGTTTAATAGATGGATCTCATAGGTGTGAAACTGGTTGCCAAAGGTAGGATTGTTGCCAATATTGGCCACTGCGTCAAAGACCTTTCCTTCACCCCTAATAGAGACCTTTACGGCGTAGACACCCTCAGGAGGTATGAGCTCACTGCTACAGTTTAAATTGGCTGTCGGTATGCCTAATATAGACTTGCCCCTTCCTGTGCCTTTTACCACTACGCCGTTTATGTGATATGCCCTACCAAGCAGAGATGCAGCCTCACTAACCTTGCCCTTTACGATAAGTTGCCTGATCCTACTACTACTTGCAACGCCCTGTTTAAGCCTCTTGTAACGCACCACTTGGACCTTAAAGCCATATTGCCTACCCCGCCTCCTTAATAGTTCTGTATTGCCCCCTTTGGCCCTACCAAAGACATATCCATGTCCCACTATAATTGCCTTTATCCTTAGTTTATCTACAAGTATGTCCTTAATAAAGTCCTCTGCCTCAGTGGAGGCAAACTCCCTATTGAAGTTGATAATGCATACTGCCTTAATCCCTGCTGCCTCAAGTAGGGCAATCTTGTCTTCTGTGCTTGTTATGAGCCTTATATCTCGGTCAGGTGCAAGGACCTTTATGGGATGAGGATCAAAGGTAATGACCGTTGGTGTACCTCTGAACTCTTGGGCCCTTGCCTTTAAGGCCTCAAATATCTTCTGATGGCCTATGTGGATGCCGTCAAAATTGCCTATGGTAACTATAGGGTCCTTAATCCTGTGTTTCTTTATAAAGTCCCTTATCACTATCATTGGCCATCCTTTGGAGGATACTGTAAATTTTTTGCACCTGGTCCTTTAGGGATGTCATATCACCCTCATTGTTAATGTTGAAGTCTGCAAGCTCTGATTTACGCACAGCAGGCATTTGTGTATCAAGCCGCGCTGTGACCTCTTTAACTGTATAGCCCTTTGACTTCAGACGCTCAATTGCCTTTTGCTCAGAACAGGAGATATTAATGATCACATCAAACCTGCCCTCATACCCCCGTTCAAATATAAGTGGGGCCTCTATGATGACGAGCCTTTGGTCGCTGTGTACCTCTATCGCTTCATCAATCTTTCTAAATACATAGGGGTGTAAGAGGTCCTCAAGCCTTGTCTTTAACCTATGATTACTAAACACGACCCTTGCTATGAGGGGCCTGTCAATGGTGCCATCAGGCCTCAAGATTACCCTGCCAAATAGCTCTATTAACTCCTGCTGGACCTTTCGGTCCTGAAAGAGTTCCTTTACAATAGCATCGGTGTCAATCACAAAGGCCCCCAAGGACCTAAAGACCTCGCCGGCAGTGCTCTTGCCCATACCAAAGTTTCCTGTAAGCCCTACCTTTAGCATCGCTGTGCCAACTCCTGAAGCTCTTTTAACTTTGCCAAGGCCTTTTGGGGAGTGAGCTTATCTAATCTAAGGCGAAGTATCTCATCTTTGAGGGGATCACCGGTGCCAAAGAGTTCTAATTGAATATACTTGGGTCTGATCCGCTCAGATTCCTTTTTTTCAAGCTCTTCCAAGATCTCCTTTGCCCGATCAATTATCCTCTGCGGTATACCTGCAAGACGGGCAACCTGAATACCATAGCTCTTGTCTGCTGCACCTGGTTGGACCTTTCTGAGAAATATTATGCTATCGCCCCACTCTTTGACTACCACATTGTAGTTCTTTACCCCAGTTATGGTCTTCTGGATCTCCGTCAGTTCGTTGTAATGGGTAGCAAAGAGGGTCCTTGCGCCTATGTGGTTTACCAAGTGTTCGGCCACTGCCCAGGCTATGCTTATGCCATCAAAGGTGCTTGTGCCCCTACCAATCTCATCAAGGATTATGAGGCCCTTTGATGAGGCATTGTTGAGTATGTTTGCGGTCTCAATCATCTCTACCATGAAGGTGCTTTGACCCCTTGAGATATAGTCAGAGGCACCTATCCTTGTAAATATCCTATCCACCACACCGATAGTGGCAGAGGCAGCAGGGACAAAGGAACCTATCTGGGCCATGAGTGTAATGAGGGCAACCTGTCGCATGTAGGTTGACTTGCCAGCCATATTAGGACCAGTGATTATCAGGAGCATATTGTCCTTACAATCAAGACAGACATCATTGGGGATGAAGCTACCTTCTCTGTCGTTAATCAGTCCTTCTCGGATCATCCTCTCTACTACTGGGTGTCTGCCCTCTTTGATCTCTATAAGGTCTCCCTCTTGCACTTCAGGCATAGTGTAGCCATTTCTCTTTGCCACTGTGGCAAGGGATACAAGAAAGTCAACAGTGCCAATGGCATGGGATGCCTTATAGAGGGCCTTTGAGAAGCCCTTTATCCTCTCAAGGAGTCCTCTGTAAAGTTCATACTCAAGGTTCCTTAATTGTTCCTCAGCGATTGAGATCTTTGCCTCATAGTCCTTGAGGTCTGGGGTGATAAATCTCTCGCAGTTTGAGAGGGTCTGTTTTCGTATATAATCGGGTGGAACAAACTGGAGATTGGGGTTTGTGACCTCAATATAATAGCCAAAGACCTTGTTGTAGCCGATCTTGAGCGATGATATGCCTGTCTTGTGTCGTTCCTCTTGTTCAAGGGCAGCAATGTATTGCTTTACATTGGCTGATAGGTCTCGTAACTCATCTACCTGGCTGTTATAGCCTTTTTTGATTATGCCCCCCTCTCTAAGACTGTTCGGGGGATTGTCAGCGATTGCTGAGTCAATGAGGTCGCTTAGTTCCTTAAAGTCCTCAATCTCATCACCAAGGCCTTGGATGTAAGGGTTCTTAGACTTCTTAAGGGCCCTCTTTATCTTTGGGAGCACTGTAAGGGAGTCGTTTAATCCAAGCAGGTCTCTTGGGAGGGCAGAGCCTGTAAAAACCTTTGATGCAAGCCTCTCAAGGTCCTGAATCCTTCTAAGGGTTGAACGGAGCCCCTCCAAAAGATCGTAGTCTTCAATGAAGGTCCTGACTGCCTCAAGCCTCTGCCTTATAGGACCTACAGCGATAAGGGGCTTTGTGAGGGCATTCCTTAGAAATCTTGCACCCATAGGAGTTTGCGTCTGGTCTAAGACCCATAGCAGGGAACCCTTTTCTGAGCCGTCTTTAAGATTATGGGTAAGTTCAAGGTTTCTAATTGTGTGGCTGTCAATGAACATGTAATCGTCAGTCCTGAGCACGCCGAGCTTCTCAAAGGGCAGGGTCGTAAGGGTCTCTTTGAGGTAGCTCAAGAGGGCCCCTGCTGCCGATATGGCCCTATGCATCTTCTCACACCCAAAGCCCTCAAGGGAGGCCACATTGAGGTGATTAAGTAGAGTCCTGTATGAGTCTAAGTATTCAAAATGCCAGTCCTCATAAAAGGTGATATAGGCCCCGCCAAAGGTCTTCAGGTTGTTACCAAGGGCATTTTTCATACTAGAAGGGAACAGCACCTCACGGGGTTCATAGCGGGCAATCTCGTCCTCAATGGGGTTTGATGTCTCAAATACAAGAAACTCTCCTGTAGATAGGTCTGCAGTAGCCACCCCACATATGCCATCTTTGAGATAAAAGGAGAGGATATAGTTGTTTTCTCTTGGGTCTTCAGGTGTGTAGGTGCCTGGGGTAATTACCCTTACCACCTCGCGCTGCACAATCCCCTTTGCAGCCTTTGGGTCCTCAACCTGTTCACAGATCGCCACCTTGTAGCCTGCCTTGATTAGCTTGCTTATATAGAGGTCTGCTGAAAAGTATGGGACACCGCACATTGCTACTGGGTCTTCCTTGTTCTTATCTCTGGTGGTTAGGGCAATTTGTAAGATCGGGGCTGCGGTCTTGGCGTCATTATCAAACATCTCATAGAAGTCACCAAGCCTGAAAAAGACTATATGGTCGGGATATCGCTCCTTTATAGAGGCGTATTGCTTCATTAGGGGGGTTACTTCAATCATGGTAGGTTATATAAGCCTTAATCTCTTTGCGAGCGTCTCTGTATCATTAAGCAGGGTCTCTACCTCATGCATCCCCTTTTGCCAAAAGGGCTTACTTTCTATGTCTATACCGAGCCCTTTGAAAAGTGCACGGGGTGACTCTGACAGGCCTGCCGATAGAAAATCCTTGACCTTTGATATGTAGGCCCTATCTTCCTGCACGGCCTGCTGTAGAGATTTTGATATTATAAGACCACTAGCGTAAGAATACACATAAAAAAAGGTCCTGATGTGTCCCCAATAGACCCACCAGTTTTGAGAACCCTCAGACTGCTCTACATAATCGCCCATATAAGATGCCATGTGTCGCTGAAAGATCTCACCAACCTTGTCCTTTGAAAGGTAGCCACTCTGTCTGAAAGAGCTGTGTAGCTCTTGTTCAAAACGATAGCAGGCGACTTGCCTAAATATGGTGGAGACATCATCATTGAGCTTTTTCATCATTATGGCAAGGCGTGTATGGTCATCTGCGTCTTTTATGATCTCTTTAAGCACAAAGTCTTCCATAAAGGTGCTTGCTACCTCTGCAGTGGACAATGGGGTACCAAAGTTTATCGCCCTTTGACGCCTTTTGATCAGCTCATTGTTTATGCCGTGTCCTAACTCGTGGGCAAGGGTAAGGACATCATCAAAGCGTTCATTGTGGTTAAGGAGGATGTAGGTAGGTTGGGTAATTAGATGATGGGCACAGAAGGCACCGCTGACCTTGCCTTTTCGGGGTAATACATCAAACCTACCCTCTCTCAGAAAGGTCTCCAGTATGTCGGAAAACTCACTGTCAAGGTCTCTAAGGACCTTGTTTACAAGCCTTACGGAGTCCTTAAAGGGGTATTTCCTGTCTATATTGCCGTATTCAACATTCCTCTCATGGTACTTTAGCCTTTTGACACCAAGTAGTTTGGCCTTGAGTTTATAGTACATAGCCGATAGTTGGAACCCCTCAGCTACGGTCTCAATAAGGGTATCCACAATGTGGCTGTCTATATCATCACTGATGTGTCTTGGTAAGTCGGGCCTTGGGACCTTTCTCAGTTCATCATCCACTTTTTTGTTCTGTAAAATAGAGTTGAGTTCACACTCAGATATATCAACATTGCACCTGAGTATATCATTAAGTGCCTCTGCGGCCCTATCCCTGATTGGCTTTTTTTTATGGTTGATAAGGGCCATTATCTCTGCAAAGGTCTTTTTTTCCTTTTCGCCCTTGTCATTAAGCACAAGTCTCTCCTCTTTAGACAGGAAGCTTGAGGTCATCCTTATCCAATAGGAATAAGCAGGGGCATTCTTGAGATTTATGACCCTCTCTTCTTTGTCTGAGAGCAGATATCTTGACTCTCTAAATGCCCTTTCAAGGAAGTGCCTGTAAGGTCTTAGACCCTTGTAAGAAAGGAATGACTGCTGAAGGCGCTTGGGTATCTTGCATATATTGAGATAAAAAAACTGTATGTCGTTTTGGATCCTGTTGCTGAAGTCCTCAATCTTGTTGACTTTGGCCTTTATCTCAGGGTCTGTCTGGTCAAGTTGCGACCTAAGCCAATAGTAGTAGCCCTCATCACCATCGGTCCCATAGTTCCTAAGTATAAAGTCATACTCATCAAGGGCCTCCTTCAGCACTGCGGGTTTAGTCAGGTAGTCCTTGCGAACCCGCCATTTGTTTATAAACCTATAGTTGGCCGCCTCTATCTCCCCCCTCTTTTTTTCAAACTCTGTATCAGATTTGTAAAGGTCATCTAAACGCCAGCTATAGTTGTCAACCATTTTGCAAGATCTCCTGTTTTTACCGTTTAAAACCCAAATTGAGTGATTTTAAGTCTAAACACTTCTGTTTCTCAGATGCAATATATCTCTCACTCATGAGGGTTGACAAGGCCCTAACACGCTCTCCGTCATCCCGAGTGAATGCGATTGAATGCGAGGGGATGTCGTTGTAAACAGGTCTGAGGAAGTATATTGCAGGGCCCAAGGTCTCCCGCTCTACTGTAACTGATACAGAGGCATAGGAGATCTCCTCTTAGATTTGCTCCCCTATTGGCTCTGTCAAATTTACGTTTAGGCGCACTTCTGTGGTCTATAGGCTTAACAACTCTCATCAGAACACCTGAGGGCGTTAAAGGCATGTAGGATACGCCTTTCCCGCACGGTCTTGTTGCTGTCATAGGGCACCTTAGTAAAATCCCTTAAAACCCTGAGGAGTTCCTCGTAAGAGGGGATTAGCTCAGTGCCCTCCCCTAAGACATCACCTTTTATGACATCAATTACAATATATCGCTCACTATCAGTAACAATCGCATAAGGGATCTGGTAGTCCTCAAGGGCGGTCCTTCCAAAGGCGAGGGAGTACCTCTCCCAAGACTCTATGGAATTAATGGCGCATTTTATGATTACCCCCACTGTATCCCCTATAACTACAGCAAGGTCGCCCTTTACGATAAAGTCCAGTTCAGGTAAAGAGACCTTAAAGGGCATGTTTGCCCTGATAGAAGATCCTACATAGCCCTTTTCGTTGACTAAAAATTCAAAGACCCTGTGCTGTATCAGGTTAAGACCCTCGTGGGCACAGATCTCCTCTGCCTTTAGGAGCCCCTCAATAAGAGCTTGCCGATCCTTGAGGTCCGTTGGTTCACGGCCTAAATCAATGTACTGTGACATGTGCTCTCCTTTTAAGCTGAAATTATTTGGGGTCATCAAGGCCTGGCAGTAAGTATCCAGTATTTGTGATGCTATTGTTGATTTCTGGTAAGTCCTTTATCTCCTTCTGGGTAGAGACCCCGAGGTCTTTAAACCTCTTAAAAGAAGGGATAAGCCTTGTCTGCATAGAACTGACGCCCTTATTGTAAGCTTCTACAGCCTTTTTTAAGGCATTACCCAAATCTGAAAGGTGCTCTACTACTACAGAAAATCGCTCATAGAGTTCCTTACCAAGACTACTAATTTCTCTGGCGCTCTTTGCCAGACTATCCTGCTGCCATCCATAGGCTATTGCCTTAAGGAGGGCTATAAGAGTTGTTGGCGTAGACAGTATAACCTTCTTTGAAGCGGCATCTTCTATTAATTTAGGGTCATTTTCAAGGGCAGCGCTGAAAAAGGACTCGCCCGGCATATACATGACAACGATCTCAGGCGATTGTTCAAATTGGTCCCAATAGGCCTTTGAGGATAGGGCCTTAATGTGTTCCCTTACCTGCTGTATGTACCCTGCCATTGCCCTATTTCTCTCTTCCTCAGAGACCATTGAAACTGCCTTTAAATAGGCATCTACCGGGGCCTTTACATCTACTACGATTATCCTGTTGTTTGGGAGCCTGACGAGCATATCAGGCCTCAACCTGCCGGTGTCGGTGGATACAGAGGCCTGTTCAAAAAAGTCGCAATGCCCTGTCATACCTGCAAGCTCTACGACCCTCCTCAGGCCTAACTCTCCCCATGAACCGCTTACCTGTGGTCTCCTGAGGACATTGACCAAATTACTTGTCTCTTTTTGCAATTGCTCTTGCATAGTTGAGAGGGCACGGATATGCTGACTAAGGGCGCCAAATCTCTCGCTCCGCTCATTCTCTATCTTTTGTAGCTGTTCTTCATAGCGTTTGAGCATGTCCTGTAAGGGTCTGATGGCACCATCAATGGCCTGTTTATGCTCCCCAAGACTCCCTTTTGTCTCGGCAATGACCTTTCCGAGGTGCTCTCTGGCCAGGCTCAAAAAGGCCTCATTATTGCCCTTTAGGGCCTCAGAGGCATGTACTTTAAACAGGTCTGAGAGTTCTTCCCTCATTGCCTCAAGTAGTCTCTTCTGTTCTTCAATGCCCTTAAAAGAGGCCTCTAACTGCCTCTGTGACTCCTCAAGCCTTGTGGCGGCCTCTATAGCCTTTTTACCCTCTTCATCAAGGGCAACCCTAAGCTGTCCGTTTTCGGCCTCCTTTTGCTGGATCTGTGACCTGAGTTCTCCAATGACCGCCTCTGAGGCCCTGACCCTTCCCTCTGCCTCATTGAGGCGGTTGTAATGTTCGGACTGTAGCTGCAGTATCTCTTGATTGTGCCTACTATTTAAGCGTGTGCTTACCACAAGCCCTGTGCAGAGGCCACCAATAAGTATCCCTGCAATCAGTAGTGAAATTTCAAGCATACGGTGAGCCCTATGGTGCTACAGATTTTAGTCTTACTGAATAACGCTCGTGCTCAAAGGGATGGATATCGGGGAACTTGCTATAAAGCCATCCCTTGAAGATACTTTGGCCATTTTCAAGGATCTCAACCCTGAGGGCCGGGTTATTTAATTCCATACTCGCAGTGGTGATGGCATCCTCGGTCATCCTGAAGTCGGGCAGGAATTCTGCTGTTTTCAGGGTCAGTTTGGAGTCACCAAGCACTATCTCTGAGCCGATCTTTACGGTTTGCTCGGTCTTTTTGTTTTCTTTTTTGTCCTCAATGGTAATTACTGCCTTAGTCCACTTCTTCTTTACTGCCTCTGGCACCTCAATCCTCTTTTCAGTCTTTTTGACTGTCCCATGGGGATTCATCATAGCAACTGAGGGCATCTGAGTCCCCTGCCCCTGTTGTAGAGGGACCTGAGGTATAGGCTGTTTTTCCTCCTTTTTTTGACATGAAATCAGCAAGGCTAAAACCAATACCGCTGAAGTGATAGTCCTCATAAACTCTCCTCCTTTTTGTACCTCATACAAATTCGCCATAAAATTGATTGAGCCAAAGACCGATGCACTGTCATATGTTATATGGAGCGTATATTCTATCATAACTACCGATCTATAGGTGTGCACTATTTCACCACCCTGTGAACTCTGTGGTCTTAGTTAACCCAAATTATTGGGCGAGTGTAAAAAAGGCGACGGCCCCATGGTGGGATATTGAGTAAATGGGGAAGTCGGGTAGGGTGTTAATAAAGGCGGTTTTTTAATTCAAAAATTGCTATCGCCCTTCCCCGCTTCCACAATTTACCACTTCCACACTAATGCCTTATTTTTGGGCTTATGGGTTTTGTTATTGTAATTGACTCTTAATGCATAGTCTGCTATAGTAGGTCAATATCATAATTTTGGAGGCTCTATATGGCTGTCCTTTTAGAAGAAAGGGTAGAGACCCTTGAGACAATACTTTCAAACTTCATAAGAAATACCGATAGGGCATTGCAGCGTTTGGAAAAAGAGATGAAGGAGTTTAAGGACCAGATGTTGGCCTATAGGATAGAGGCCGAGCAGAGGGCACAGCAGAGAGACAAGGAGATGAAGGAGTTCAAAGACGAGATGAAGGCCTTCAAGGACCAGATGTTGGCCTATAGGATAGAGGCTGAGCAGAGGGCACAGCAGAGAGACAAGGAGATGAAGGAGTTCAAAGACGAGATGAAGGCCTTCAAAGAAGAGATGAAGGCCTTCAAGGACGAGATGAAGGAGTTCAAGGACGAGATGAAGGCCTTCAAAGAAGAGATGAAGGCCTTCAAAGACGAGATGTTGGCCTTTAGAAAAGAGGCCAAAGAGGAGGCAAGACAGAGAAACAGGGAATGGACTAACCTTGCAAAAAAGATGGGTACCCTTGTGGAAGACCTCATAGCCCCTGCCCTCAGGCCTGTGTTGAAGAAATACTTTGACTGTGAGGTTACTATGGAAGGCCAGAGGATGTTTAGGCGAATAGAGGGAAATGACTATGAGATAGATGCTATAGCAGCCTGCGATGACAAGGTCTTTATGGTAGAGGTCCGTTCAACGCCAAGGCTGCAGGATGTCTCAGAATTTGTTGATAAGTCCAAGAGGTTTTTTGACTTTTTTCCTGAATATAAGGGAAAGAGGTTAATCATAATCTTTGGCAGTATCACCTTCCCTGAGAGGGTCATAGAGGAGGCAAGTAAAAGCGGCATATATGTGCTTGCGTGGAAAGAATGGGAATACATGGACATATTAAACTTTGATATGGTGAAGCAGTAAAGACTATCTCTTATCACCAACCCCTATCTGATGATACTCAAGGCCCATCTGCTTAACCAATAGCCTATCATAAAGGTTTCTGCCATCAAAGATAATCGGGTTTTTTAACAGCCCCTTTATCTCCCAAAAGTCTGGACTCCTAAACTCCTTCCACTCAGTGACTATAATTAGTGCATCGGCGCCTTTTAGGGCCTCGTATTTTGTGTCTGCATAACTTATAGCCTTTATACCTTTTAACCAAAAGGAAGCAGCCTGATGCATTGCCTTTGGGTCATAAGCAATAATCTTGGCGCCGGCAGAGATCAAGTCCTTTATGAGTGTAATAGAAGGGGCCTCGCGCATATCGTCTGTCTCGGGCTTAAAACTAAGCCCCCAGAGGGCAAAGGTCATACCCTCTACAGTGCCAAAGCGCTCAACGACCTTTTTACCGAGTTTGTGCTTCTGTGCCTCGTTTACGGCCTGAACGGCCTCTAATATAACCGGTCTGTAACCCACATCAAGGGCAGACTTGTGTAATGCCCGTAGGTCCTTAGGGAAACAACTACCACCAAAGCCACAACCCGGATATATAAAGTGGTAACCAATCCTTCGGTCACTGCCTATTCCAATCCTTACCTTGTTGACATCTGCCCCAAATAGTTCGCATAGGTTTGCGATCTCATTCATAAAGGATATCTTAGTGGCAAGCATGGAATTGGCAGCGTATTTTGTTATCTCAGCACTCTTAGTATCCATCGCTATAAATCGTTCATGGCTCCTTGTAAAGGGTGCGTAGAGCTGTTTAAGAACGGCTATTGACCGTTCATTATCAGCACCAACTATGACCCTATCAGGCCTCATAAAGTCGTTTACTGCATCACCCTCTTTGAGAAACTCTGGGTTGCTCACCACATCAAACTCAATCTCAATGCCCCTTTCCCTTAGTTTGTCTCTGATAATTCCCCTTACCATCTCGGCAGTGCCCACGGGCACAGTGGACTTAGTGGCGATAATTATGGGGTGGTTTAAATAGTTGGCAATCCCTTCGGCAGCCTTTTTGACATAACTGAGGTCAGCACTACCATCCTCAGCCTGAGGGGTTCCAACAGCAATAAATACGATCTCTACATTCTGAAGGGCACTCTGTAGATCATCAGTAAAAGAGATGTTGCCTCGCTTAAGGTTGTCCTTTAGCAGACCCTCAAGGCCCGGCTCGTAGATAGTTGACTCTCCCTTATTCAGTCGTTCAATCTTCTCTTTGTCAACATCTACACACACCACCCTATTGCCCATCTCTGCAAAACAGACGCCTGACACAAGCCCAACATATCCAGTACCTACAATTGCAAGCCTCATGTATGTCCCCCTTTACATTTTGTTATGAGTGTTTCAAATAGCCTAAGGCCCTCAAGGTGTGAGTCTGTAAGTTCATAGTCAAGTTTACTCCAGTATTCAAGGATCTCACCGCTGTCCATAAAGGCCTTAAGAGGGCTGTATTGAGCAAGGCCTTTCAGGGAACTAAGTGCCTTTTTTTTAGCCTTATCAAGGGCCTTAATGAATGAATCATAGTTTTGTCTATTGTTGCCAAGGATAATGTCCTTTCTCACTATCCATAGGGCAAAGACAAAGGGTAGCCCTGTGTGGTGATACCATAATTCACCAAGGTCATAAATAAGGCAATCTCTCTGAGATCCTTTTGCCTGCCTTAAGGCATCATCCCCTATTAATAAAAAGGCCTGCCCTGACTGGGGTTGCATACTCTTAATGATATTGGCCTTGACCCTATAGAACTCTTCAAGCAATACCTTCAAGAGTTCTACAGACACAGCCGATTGGGTGGTGACATAGATGTCACGGTTATCTAACTGTTCAATCGCCACTGTAGAGAACAACAGTACACTGCCCACTTTACCTGTAGAGCTTACCGAATGTCCGGGCACATAACTATACAGTCCTTTGTGCAAAAGATACTCAATGGAGGATGAAGGGCTAAGGTCTATCTCACCCATCCTGAGCATCAGGTTCAATTCAGTGGGCATCCCCTCAACAAATTCAAGGTATGAACAGTCAAATTCCCTCTGCAAGGTATAAAATATTGGAAATAGGTTTCCATAGGGTATCACACCTACCCTGAGCCTGTTCATCCTTTAATTACACCTAACGGTCTCATCTTTGCGACCTTTTTTGATATACCTGCACCATCAACCACACCTACCACCTCAGAGATGTCTTTATAGGCCTCTGGCATCTCCTCTGCAAGGGTCTCTTTGCCAGCGGCCATGACTATAATGCCCTTGTCACTCAGTTCTTGGGCTATTGACCTCCCTCTTGCATTCTTTATTGCCTGTGCCCTTGATAGCCTCCTGCCGGCGCCGTGTGAGGTGGAACCGAAGGTCTGCTCCATAGCAACCTGTGAGCCCACAAGTACATAGGATGCCCTCCCCATGTCTCCTGGTATTATCACAGGCTGTCCCACTGCCCTGTATCTCTCAGGGAGTTCTAAATGCATCGGTGGAA